>Ga0209915_1000152_pt1 | contig 238879 bp, 208 predicted proteins | sample ThiBiot_750_plan_FD_183952 | JGI IMG/M metagenome (GOLD analysis project Ga0209915, IMG submission 183952) | Wastewater bioreactor microbial communities from Cape Town, South Africa - Thiocy_cont_750_plan (SPAdes) | ecosystem: Engineered > Bioreactor > Thiocyanate-remediating >...
TGCAGGGCTATCAACATGGCTTCACTCCCTGGGTGGATTGCAAGGACTCTATCAACTCCTTTAGAACGGCTCGGGCCATGAAGAGTGGATAGCGTTTAGAGTCTATGCAATCGTCCGGGATGCGACAGCTAGGCAAGGCCTTGATTACGGCCTTGGATCCGGATGTCATCGTCCAGGCAGCCTTGGCAACAGCCAAAGCGAAAGGCATCACTCGGACGGAAGACACCCTGCTGCCGCAAGAAATCGAAGCCGCTCGCGCTGAGCAGGTTGCCGTAGCATGCGCCCCGTTCGATAAACCTGAGTTGCGTGACGAAATCGAGAACTCCAGGCGCGAGCGCGAGCAAATCATTGATCACATCAACTTGGATCAGGTCACCTTCAGCGGGTTTTCAGAGCAGGCGGAAACGCAGGCCAAAGCGGTTATCCAGAACTTTGCTGACTACATCAAGCAGCACAAAGATGAAATCGCTGCGCTGAGTTTTTTCTACGAGCAGCCCTATCAACGCCGGGCTCTCTCCTTCGACATGATCGAAGCTCTGAACGAGCACCTGAGCAAACCCCCGTTGATGTTGACCACTGAGCGCCTTTGGAGCGCCTATGCCCGCGTGCAGTCCAGCGCTGTGAAGGGGGCCGACCGCAAGCGTCAGCTGACCGATCTGGTGTCACTGGTTCGTTTTGCTCTGGGGATGGAGGGCGAACTCAAACCGTTTGCTGACGAGGTGGATAAACGCTTCCAAGCCTGGATCTTTCGACACAACGCCCAGCGCGGTACGGCTTTTACGGCAGAGCAAACTGAATGGTTGCGCTTGATGAAGGATCACATTGCCAGCAGTTGCAGCATCAATCGCGATGATTTTGATTACACCGAGTTGGCAGTTAAAGGCGGATTGCAGAAAGCCTGGGGCTTGTTTGGAAAAGAATTGGATATATTGATGAATGAAATGAATATGGAGTTGGTGGCGTGAGTGAATTGAAGCAACGTCCCCTTGCCACCCTCGGCGAATTGGCAGACGAGCCTGTAGAGCAAACTGGGCCGATAAGCGAATTTATTTATGTCGACATCAGCAGCATCGATCGTGAAACAAAAAAAATCACCGCAGCCAAGCCCATGACGCTGTTGCAGGCTCCGAGTCGGGCAAAACAGCATCTTCGCGCTGGCGACGTACTGGTTTCAATGACACGTCCCAATCTAAATGCAGTCGCACTCGTTCCCGAGCACCTTGATGGTGCAATCGGCTCTACAGGCTTTCATGTCCTCCGGTCACGCTGGCTGCGCCCAGATTTTTTATTTCGTCTGGTTCAATCGCAACGCTTTGTCGATGAAATGTCGGCACTCGTTCAAGGTGCTCTGTATCCCGCAGTACGATCGAAAGATATTGCTGGATTTACCTTTGCCTTCGAAACAGTCGCGCAGCAAAACCGTATCGCAGCCAAAGTCGAAGAACTGCTATGCGATCTCGATGCCGGTGTGGCCGAGCTAAAGGCCGCACAGAAGAAGTTGGCACAACACCGTCAGTCACTACTGAAATCCGCATTGGAAGGCGCACTCACCGCAGACTGGCGAAAAACCAACACCCCATCGGAAACTGGTTCACAACTTCTTGAACGAAGCCTCAACCAGCGCCGTACTCGGTGGGAAGCAAAGCACCTTACCAAATTCTCCAAACACGGCAAGAACCCACCCAAGGATTGGAAAAAAAAGTACCCCGAGCCGGTGCAGCCAGACACCACGGCTTTGCCAGAATTGCCGGAGGGGTGGGTGTGGGCCAGCTTGGACATGCTTGGTGAAATCACCTCTGGCGTCGCAAAGGGCAGCAAAATGGCTGCTGACGTCGAAGTACGTGAGGTTCCTTATCTGCGTGTAGCTAATGTTCAGCGCGGATTTCTGGATTTGTCAGAAGTGAAGACTATTCTGGCAACAGCCCACGACATTGCAGAACTAACCTTAAAGGACGGTGATGTTTTGTTCAACGAGGGAGGCGACCGCGACAAATTAGGGCGTGGTTGGGTTTGGCGCAATGAGGTTGCAGACTGTATCCACCAAAACCATGTTTTTCGGATGCGGCCGTACGTACCGGAGATACTGCCTGAGCTGATCTCGCACCATGGCAATATTTTTGGAAAAACGTGGTTTCAAAATGCGGGAAAGCAAACGACCAATCTCGCATCAATTAATATGACCATTTTGCGAATGTTCCCTGTTCCTCTGGGGCCAGCAGATGAACAGCGCGAGTTGCTGACACAACTTAGGCTGCAAATAGACCAGATTTTTCAGCAAGAGCAGGCCGTTGAGCTTAGTCTCAAACAGTCAATAGCCCAACGCCAAAATATTCTGCGCGCCGCCTTTGCTGGTGAATTAGTGCTACCAGATCCAAGCAACGAATCCGCCAGCGTACTGCTGAAACGCATTCGTGATGAGCGGTTGCAACGCGAGAAAGAGCCCAAAGCTCGCAAAACGAAACAACAAAAGAAAATCGCTACTGTGATGAGCCAATTGATCGATGTGCTCGCCGATGCGGGCGACTGGGTGCCTGCGCAAGAGGCCTTTCGCCGCTGTGGTGTGTCCAACGGTGCGCAAACGGAGCGTATAGAAGAACTCTACGCCGAGCTACGCAAGCTAGATAAAGCTGGCCGTCTGATGGTGGAGGCCGTGACCGATGAACAGGGCCACAAGCTATATGACAAGCTAAAACTTGTGGCAGACTAAGCATGCGTCTAGACAAGCTCACCATCGGCAGTGCCAAAGATAGCCGGTCGCACCAGTTTAAGAACTTGAAGAACGTCACTATCGACTTCGATCAAGATCACTGGGTTACGGTCGTAATTGGCTGGAACGGCACAGGCAAATCCAACGTACTGGAAGCGCTAGCTATAATCTTCCGCGATCTGATTGCTAAGAAGCGTATGCCTGCATTTGCCTTTCAGCTGGCCTATCGCATGGGCGCAGGCGAGAATTTACGGCGAATTCATATTGATGCTGACCCGGATCGGGAAAAAGAGCCTTTTACGATTCACGTTGCAAAGGCTACGCAGGATCATGGTGAAAACACCCTGAGCCTAGTCATTGAGGGCGAAGAGCCAGCATCGGTATTTCGTGGCGAAATCATTAAGCTTACTGCTTTCCTGAATGCCGATACCGAGTACCTGCCGCGCTATGTGTTCAGCTATTACTCGGGAGAAAGCCCGCGTATGCACGAGGTATTTCGCCCTTACCTCGAAAACTATGACAGCAAGCTGCGTAACGGCGAAGACCCTGGGCTGAAGCGCCTGTTTTATACCATGCCGGTGCACAGCCAGTTCGTATTGCTGGCTTTCATGATTAAGCAGTCTACCGAAGTCAGAGAGCTTCTCGAAAAAAATATGGGCATTGATCCTGATGAAGGGATCGAGTCAGTTCTCTTCGTTTTGAAACAGCCCGGCTGGAGCAAGAGACGTGGTAACAAGAAGATTGATACTGCGGGCGATGAAAGGTTTTGGGGGGCAAAAGGTGTTGTGCAGAAATTCCTGGATCGCCTTCAACGCATCTCACTCGCTCCAATTAAGATTAGGCGAGAAAAGCAGATTACGCTTTGGAACAAGGAGACAACAGAGTTCCAGTATTTTTACATTAAAGATATCGACGCTCTTCGGCAGCTAGTTGGAGAGCAACAGCCAGCGGAATTCTTCCGTGACCTAGAGAGCACTTATGTTTCGGAGTTGATCGAAGAGGTACGTATCCGTGTACGCCTGAAAAAAAACGACGGTTGCGTCACTTTTCGCGAACTAAGTGAAGGGGAGCAGCAGTTGCTTACAGTTTTGGGCCTGCTACGCTTTACGGCCGAGGACGAAAGCCTGTTTTTGCTAGATGAGCCGGACACGCATTTGAATCCGCGCTGGTGCGTGGACTACCTGAACTACCTGAAGTCTTTTGTCGGACAGAAAAGTGTAGGTCAAGACAACAGTCACATCGTGCTGACGACCCACAACCCTTTGGCCATCGCAGAGCTGGTAAAGGAGCAGGTGCAGATCCTGTATCGCGAAGCGGGTAGTCGAACAGTATGCGCCACAAATCCGGCCGTCGACCCGAAGGGCATGGGCTTTGCCGGCATCGTGACCAGCGATATGTTCGGCTTGGGCACCAGTCTGGACAAATCCACTAATACCGATCTGCTGGCACTACACCAGCTCTCCACTCAGCCGACTCCTCTAAACGACGCTGACCGGGCCAAACTGGTCGAAATCCGCACCCGCCTTGAAGGCTTGGATTTCAACTTTGCATCGAGGGATAGACTGGAGCAAGAGTATTTACGTGCCAGATTTGATCTGGCTGCCAACGGCGATATTAACGGAGCCATCGTCACACCTGAGAATAAACAGAAAGCACTTGATGTATTAGTGCAAAGCCTGCTGCACAGCTTAAAGGAGGACCAGGCTTGAGATTCATCCAGATTCCGTTGCCGCCCCATTTCCCGGCACGCTGGCTCACGGTTTACGTCGGGAGAGTTTCGAAAGTCAATGCGCTGGGCACTCATGACCTTCGATCTAAGTACATCAAGGAAAATGGCAGCTGGGGATTGCTCAAAATGTGGCTTGCCAATGCCAGCGGGCACAAATGCTGGTATTGCGAAGCGAAGAGCTCGCGCGCACCGTTTGATGTCGATCACTTCCGGCCCAAGTTGGGCATCACAGTTGATGGCGTGAAGCTTAAAGGCCATGATGGTTATCATTGGCTGGCTTATGAATGGTGGAATTTCCGACTGTCATGCCAACGATGCAATCGACCAGAAAATGACGAAATCAAAGTATTGCACGGAAAAGCCAATGATTTTCCCATTCGCGATGAGGCTCAGCGTTGCACATTGCCTGCGGGCGAACTGAGTGCGGAGCTGCCGAGATTTTTAGATCCATGTGCGCAAGCCGATTGCGAGCTACTTGCACATGGCGTAGACGGTGAAGTAAAGCCACTCTCCGCCAATGGAACCTGGGAATACCAACGCGCGCGATACACGATTGATCGACTTGGTCTAAACGAATGGAACACACCAGAAGTCAAAAAAAAATCATGGCGAGTTCTTGATGATTTGATTCGTCTTGCCGGCAATCAGCCTGCCGTGCTAAAGCACTTAGAAGAACATTTATCTACCGATCACGAATATTCAAGCTTCTTTCGGTCTGCCATTGGCACGCATCGAGACAAGGATTGGATTGAGGCCCTTTTATGAACACAAACACACTGGTCCAGAAAGTCTGGAATTTTTGCCACACCTTGCGCGATGACGGCGTTGGCTATGGCGATTACCTCGAGCAGCTCACGTACCTGCTGTTCCTGAAATTAGCCCACGAGTATGCGCAAGCTCCCTACAACCGCGATACGCACATCCCGAAAGGTTATGACTGGGCAAGCCTCACTTCCAAGGTAGGCGAGCCGCTGGAAGCTCATTACCTATCGACCTTACATAAGCTGGGCGAGCAGTCGGGCATGTTGGGCGCCATCTTCTTCAAGGCGCAAAACAAGATACAGGATCCAGCCAAGCTCAGCCGTCTGGTCCAGATGATCGATGCAGAAAACTGGATCAGCCTCGAAGCAGACGCCAAGGGTGACCTGTACGAAGGCTTGTTGCAGAAGAATGCGGAAGACACAAAAAGCGGTGCAGGTCAGTACTTCACGCCTCGCGCCATCATTCAGGCCATGGTGGCCTGCCTTCGGCCGCAACCTTTGAAGACGATTGCAGACCCTGCCTGCGGAACTGGCGGGTTCTTTTTGGTGGCCAATGAGTGGTTGTCGGGCACAGGTAAGTGGCTGGAGGACAATCGGGCGTGGATTGTCCGAGATCTGCATAAGCTCAACCCCAAACAGAAGCGTTTCTTGCGAGATGAGACATTCATTGGCAATGAGATCGTTCCGAACACCCGGCGTTTATGCTTGATGAACTTGTTCCTGCACAACATCGGTGAGCTGGATGGTCAGCCCGCCATTGACCGCTCAGATGCGCTGATCTCCGAGCCAAAGCACAAGGTCGATTACGTGTTGGCCAATCCGCCCTTCGGCAAGAAGAGCAGTATGACCATCACCAACGACGCTGGGGAGGAAGACAAAGACTCCCTAACCTATGAGCGTCAAGATTTCTGGGAAACCACTTCCAACAAGCAGCTCAACTTCTTGCAGCATATCGTTAGCATGTTGAAGGTGAACGGCAAGGCAGCTGTAGTACTACCTGACAACGTGCTGTTTGAAGGTGGCGCGGGAGAAAAGATCCGCCGCAAGCTGCTGGAGAACTGCGATGTGCATACCATCTTGCGCTTGCCTACCGGTATCTTCTATGCACAAGGTGTGAAGGCGAACGTGGTGTTCTTTGACAATGCGCCGAAAGATGGGCGTGTGCACACCAAAGGCATTTGGTTCTACGATCTGCGCACCAACAAGCACTTCACCCTGAAGACGCGCCAGTTGAAGCTGGACGATCTGCGTGACTTCGTCGCCTGCTACAACCCTGCAGATCGCCACTTGCGCAAGGCAACGGACCGATTCAAGTTTTTCAGCTACGAAGAACTTATTTCCCGCGACAAAGCCAGTCTGGATGTTTTCTGGCTGAAGGATGACAGTCTCGACAACCTCGATGACCTTCCTCCGCCGGATGTACTACAGCAAGAAATCATCGAGCACTTGGAGGCCGCTCTGGCGGCATTCCGCGACGTTGCAGCAAGCCTGCCGAGCTTTCCTCAGAAAGATGCGGAATGAGCGAGATCAATCTCTTTCGATTGGTTGATGGCAGCGCCACCAAGCTGCACGGCCATCAGTCCGACTTGGAGCGACCGCTTCAGAAGCTGATCGAGAGAAACCTTGAAACCATGCTGGGGATTCGATTTCTCGCTTCAGAGTACAGCACGGGTCGATTGCATGCGGGACGCATAGATTCGCTTGGACTGGACGAAAACAACTGCCCTGTCATTCTGGAGTACAAGCGGGCGGCACACGAGAATGTGATCAATCAAGGGCTTTTCTATCTGAACTGGCTGATGGATCACCAGGCAGACTTCAAATTCTTGGTGCTGGAGAAGTTCGGAAAAGCTGTATCTGAGGCAATTGACTGGCGTGCGCCACGGTTGGTGTGTATTGCTGCGGACTTCAACAGGTATGACGATCATGCCGTCCAGCAGATAGGGCGCAACATCGAGCTGATTCGATACAGAAAGTTCGGTGAAGAGCTTTTGCTACTTGAGCAAGCTAGCGTTTACGCCAACCAAGAGCGCCGAGGTACAAGTGCGAAAATCGCCCAACCATACAAACAAGATCCCGTTGTTATCACCACCCCAGCCAAAGCGGTTGGGCCAGACAAGTCCTATGCAGACCTATTACCAACGTTGTCAATAACTCTTACTGAGTTGCTGGCCACCATCGAGGACTACATTTTTTCTCTTGGTGACGATGTTCAACGTAAGGAGCTGAGGCTGTACGTTGCGTTCAAGAGGCTGAAGAACTTCTCGACGATCGTGCTGCAGAAGAATCGACTGTTGCTATACCTGCACCTGAACCCTAAACAGTCTGGCCCGCTGCCGCCGAACGCTCGTGATGTGAGTGATATTGGGCACTGGGGCACGGGCGACCTAGAGATCGCGATCGCAAACCAAACAGACTTGGATGCTGTGAAACCGCTCATCACGATGGCATACGAAGGGCGTTGACCAAAACGATTTGATCTGCCGTTCGCTTGACTAACCGCTTTATCTAAAAGAGCGTGTAGTTAAGCACATTTTTCGAGTGGCGGCCACCTCCGCGCAGCAGACGCCGGCAGCCGAGGCATGAACAGCATCAACGGGCCGAGTACAGCCCCGTCTACTTTCCCCATCCCCACACACTCCCTCCACACCCCCACCCCATAATCCCGCCCGCAACCCCCAGCCCTCCCCCGGCCCTTCTTGCAGGCACAAGACATGACTTCACTGACCGAGCTGTGGCAGGCAGCCATCACCTGGCTCGCCACCCACGCCGTAACCCCCGCCGTCCACTGGCTGGACATCGCCCACGCGGCCGGCGATCCGCGTGAGATTGCCGAGGCGGTGCTGATTGCCGGGCTGCAGCTGTTCCTGATCGCGGGTGTGATGCGGCCGCTGGAGAGCCTGTTTCCGGCCGAGCGCTGGAGCGACCGGCGCCTGACGACGGTGGACCGCAACTACACGCTGCTGATGCTACTGGGGCTGTTTCCGCTGTTCAGTTTTCTGGTGCTGATGCCGTTTGCCAGCATGCTGGGCGGCGGGCCGGCGGCCGAGGAGGCCACGGGGCTCAAGCATTGGGTGCCGTGGTTTGCGGACCATCCCGTGGCGCTGTTCCTGGTGTACTACGTGGTCTACGACCTGGTGTATTACTGGATGCACCGCGCCCAGCACGTGATTCCCTGGTGGTGGGCCATGCACAGCATGCACCACAGCCAGCGCCAGATGAGCTGCTGGAGCAATGACCGCAGCCACTACCTGGACGGCATGCTGCAGTCCTTCATCCTGGCCACGGTGGGGCTGGCGATGGGGGTGGAGCCTTCGGAGTTTGCGCTGCTGGGGCTGCTGAGCGAGCTGGTGCAGAACTTCTCGCACGCCAATGTGCGGCTGCGCCTGGGCTGGCTGGGCCGCGTGGGTGAGCGCGTGCTGGTGGGCCCGCTGTTCCACCGCCACCACCACATGCTGCGCGACCCCGAGCGGCCCACTCGCCACAACTGCAATTTTGGGCAGGTGCTGCCCTGGTGGGACATGCTGTTTGGCACGGCGCTGTACACCGACGAGCCCGTGCGCCCCACGGGCGTGAGCGATCCCGAGGTGGATGCCGACAACGAGCGCGGGCTGGTGGCCATGCAGTGGCATACGCTCAAGCGGTTCTGGGGGGCGTTTCGCCGGCGTGAGGGCTGGCGGCTGGGCGACGTGTCCTTCGGGCCCGGCTACCGGCCCATTCATGATGACGACGGGGCCCAGCACCACCCTGCGGCCGGGGCGGCTGCGGTGACTGGGGCGGCCGGGGTTGCGCCTACGGCTCCAGGTTCGGCCGCATCAGCGCCTCGAACCACTCGATGAAAACCGCCAGCCGGCGCGAGCGCTGGCGGCGGTGCGGGTACAGCAGGGCCACGGGCATGGGCGCTGCGCGGTGGGCAGGCAGCACTTCCACCAGCTCACCCGTGTCCAGCAGGTGCTGCACGTCATAGCGCGGGATCTGGATCAGCCCCAGGCCGGCGCGGCAGCAGGCGATGTAGCTTTCTGCATTGTTGGTCACCACGCGGCTGGGCACGGCCAGGGTCTGCGGCCCGTCTGCCCCATCCACCCCATCCACATCGCTCGCCCCACTCCATTCCCAGGGCAGTTCCCGCCCCGTGCGGGGCGAGGCATAGCCAACGCTCCAGTGGCCGTGCAGCAGGTCCTGCGGCTGCTCGGGCAGGCCGTGCTCGCGCAGGTAGGCGGGGCTGGCGCAGTTGATGAGGGCAATGCAGCCCTGCGGGCGCACGACCAGGCTGCTGTCGTGCAAGGTGCCCACGCGCACGGCGCAGTCCACGCCTTCCTGAACCAGGTCGATGGCGCGGTCTGACGAACCCAGCACCAGTTGCAGCCCGGGATGCCGGCGCATGAGCCCCGGCAGCGCGGGCGCCAGCAGGCGGCGCGCGATGCGGCTGGGCACGTCCACATGCAGCCGGCCCGTGGCCTGGCGCGTGCGGGCCTGGAACATCTGCTCCACGTCCTCGGCCTCTGACAGCAGCGGGCGCACACGCTCCAGCAACTGAGCACCATCGGCCGTCAGGCTGACCTGGCGCGTGGTGCGGTGCAGGAGTCTTGCGCCCACCTGCTCTTCCAACTGCTGCACGGCAGCGGACACCGTGGCGCGCGGCAGGTCCAGCGCATGGGCGGCCTTGATGAAGCTGCCCATCTCGGCCACCTGCATGAAGATCCGGTATCGGTCGAGTCGGTCCATGGCGTGCAGCATAGTCCCGGCCGGGAGCGGCCTACTGGGTGCTCCTACTTGGTGGTGTAGCCGCCGTTGATGAGGATGGTCTGCCCGGTGATCCACCAGCCATCGCTGACCAGGTGGCGGATGAAGGGCACCACGTCTTCGATATGCGTCAGCCCCGAAGGCGAAAACGGCGACAGCGCCGCCGCGCTCTTGTGATAGGCCACGGCGTCCGCGCCTTCCTGGCCGTAGAAGAACGGCGTGTCCATGGGCCCCGGCCCCACGGCCGTGACCGAGATGCCCCGCGCCCCGAACTCCTTGGCCGCCGCCCGCGTGAAATGCTCCACCGGCGCCTTGGTGCCCGCGTAGGAGGAATAGAACGGCGTGAACGCGCCCAGCAGCGAAGTCACCAGGGTCACGATCTTGCCGTGGTCGTTGACATGGCGCCCCGCCTCCTTGAGGAAGAAAAACGCCGACTTGCCGTTGACGGCGGCCATCTCGTCGTACTCCGCCTCGCTGATCTCCATCAGCGGCTTCTTGAGCACCTTGCCCACGGTGTTGATGGCAATGTCCGGCCGGCCCACGGCGTCCACGGCCTCTGCAAAAAGCCGCTCCACGGCGCCAGCGCGCGTCAGATCACCCTGCAGCGCCACGGCCTCTGCGCCCAGCGCACGCACTGCGGCCACCGTGGTCTCCGCCTCGGCCCGTGAAGACTCGCTGTTGTAGTGCACCACCACGGCCCGCGCGCCGTGCCCCGCCAGATCACGGGCAATCAGCCCGCCCAGATTCTTGGCGCCGCCTGCAATCAATGCCACCTTGCCGCGAATGGAATGGTCTGCCATGGAAACGCTCCTTGTGCTTGGATGAAGCACCCAGCTTAGGCAGCCAGCCCCCCGCGATAAACCGGCGCAGCCGGGATGGATCATCCAGAAAACCAGAACAATCGCGCCGATAGCTCTCTCCCCGCCCCCGCTCCCCCGCCCCCTCCCGTATGCCCGCGCCTGCGTCGTGGCGCTTGCGGGGTTGCAAGCCTGCCGAAGGACAGGCTTGCTTCGTGATCTGACTTGCCGCAGTTGTCTGAGCGGAGCGCGAAGCGCGCAGAGAGTTCTGCGGCAAACCCCGCAAGCGCCACGACGCAGGTTGCCCGCAGCGAAGCGGAGGGTCGCGGGCATTCGGGTCGCCTTCTTTGGCCCGGTTTCTTGGCGAGACAAGAAAGCGGGTCGGCCGCCGGGCCGAGACCCGGCCCCGAAAAAACACCCCCCGGCAGGGTCAAGAACAAGCTACACACCGCCCGTGTCCCAAGACATCAGGACAGCCCCCGCTCATACATATACCTCCGCGACCAAGCCAACGAAGCAGCCCCCTGCCCCGCCCTCCGACAAACAACCTGAAAGATAGACACGTCATCGTGCTCAAACGCATAAGCACACCCCGCCAAATACACCCTCCAAATCCGAAACCTCTCCTCCTCCACCAACGCCCGAATCTCCGGCACACAAGCCTCAAACCGCTCCAGCCACAACTGCAACGTGCGCACGTAATGCCGCCGCAGCCCCTCCACATCCAGCACCTCCAGCCCCCCACGCTGCATGGCCTCCAGCGCCAGGCTCAGGTGGGGCAGCTCGCCATCAGGAAACACATAGCGGTCAATGAACGCGCCGCCGCCCAGGGCCGTGGCGCCCACGTTGGCATCGGTGGAGGTGATGCCGTGGTTCAGCGCCAGCCCGTCATCGGCCAGCAGCTCGCGCATGTGCGCAAAGTACATGGGCAGGTTGCGGCGGCCCACATGCTCGAACATGCCGACGCTGGTGATGCGGTCGAAGCGCCCCTGCACGTCGCGGTAGTCCTGCAGGCGGATCTCGATGCGGTCGGCCAGGCCTGCGGCGCGCACGCGCTCGGTGGCCGCTTCGAACTGGTTGCGCGACAGGGTCACGCCCACGCAGTGCGCGCCAAAGTGCTGGGCCGCGCGCAGCACCAGGGCGCCCCAGCCGCAGCCGATGTCCAGCAGGCGCTGGCCGGGCTGCAGGCGGATCTTGGTGAGGATGTGGTCCAGCTTCTTGCGCTGGGCGGTGGCCAGGTCCTCGTCGCCGTTCTCGAAGTAGGCGCAGGAGTAGACCATGCCCTCGTCCAGCCAGAGCCGGTAGAAGTCGTCGGACACGTCGTAGTGGTACTGGATGGATTCGCGGTCCGTGCTGCGGCTGTGCCTGAAGCGCCTTGCCGCGCGCGCTGCAAGCGCCAGCCGCCCCGGCCCCTTGCCCGCGCCCTGGGTCTTGGACATGCGGCGCGCCAGCGCATAGCCGAAGTCGATGATGTCGGGCAGGCGCCCGTCGATGTCGATCTGGCCCTTCACATAGGCCTGGCCCAGGTGGTCCAGGCTGGGGTCCAGCAGCAGCGGCAGGGCCGAGGCGCTGCGCACGGTAAGCGTGACCCGCGGCTGCGCGAAGCGGCCGAAGTCGAACTGCTCGCCATTCCACAGCACCAGCCGCGCCGGCAGATCGGCCCGCGCACGCACGGCCTCGGCCCAGCGCCTGAGCTTCTTGTCCCAGAACATCTTGCATCTCCCCGGGGCTGGTGGCGCCCCCCTTTTGACATGACCCGCATGAACCGCATGAACCGCATGAAAAGCAAATGACGAGTCTTGCCGGTTCATGTGACGGCAAGACGTCAGCACGGCAGCCCGCGCCGGTAGCAGATCGATACAGACCCGATGGCGCCCACACCCCGCCAGCGGCCCGGCTTGGGGCACACTGGCCGGCGTTCCAACTGCCCCGGCGCGAAAGCGCCTGCGACAGACCCATGCAAGCCTTTGACCTGAGCATCGAACACTGCATCGAGCACCGCAACGAACAACGCAGCACTGGCGGCTATGGCCTGCCGGATTTCAGGAACCTGCCATCGAACTGGAGCCAGTGACGCCATGGCCATGACCCATACCCAGGCGCTGTCCAAGCTGGCAGCCGATACCCTGGTGCAGACCCTGGAGGAAGACGTGGCGCGCGTGATGGCGCGCACGTTTGCGCTGGGCCGGCACGATGCCGCTATCGCGGCCAACTACGGCGGCCACGCCCTGCCGCCCCTGCTGCGGCGCTGGAGCTGCGTGCTGCAGGCCGGTGATGCCAAGGCAACGGCCCTGTACCGGCACAAGACGGCGCTGGCCCTGCCCATCGTGCTGCACCGGAACGGCCTGGCCGACGCGGGCCTGAACGCGGCGGCGCGCACGGCCATCGATGTGCTCAATGCCGAGGTGGCGCTCAGCGATGACTTCTTTCGCAAGTCGGCGCAGATCCGCCAGGACTTCCTGGACACGCCGCCCGCGCCACCCAAACGCTCGCCGGGCCTGCCCGACAGCCTGACCTTCTACCGCGCGGCCGACGTGGTGGCCATGGAGCTGGACGGGCGCTTCCACGCCCTGTACGTGCACGGCTGCGCCCGGACCAACCAGAGCCCCATCGTCGAGTTCTATGACGCGGTGTTCGACCACCTGCCGCAGATGGCGGAGCTGGCCGACGTGCGCGCCCGGGGCCGGCGCTACAACGATGGCGTGGGGCGGGTGGCGCGGTTTTCCATATCGGGCCTGAAGTTCCTGCCCGACCCGGCCGGCCAGTTCACCCTAGTCAAGGCCTGCGTGGAGACGCCGCCGGACCCCGGCCATCTGCAAAAGGGCGACTGGCTCTACACGGTGTCCGACATCTTCGAGCTGCAGTCCGAGGTGGACACCATGTTCGGCCCCGGCGGCAAGCCCTGAGCCTTGATCCCTGGCAGCGCCCTGTTCTTGCCTGTTTTCAAGAGGAAATTCATGACGCATCCCCGGCCTTCCACTCTGCCCTCCCGCATGGCCTTGCCGGCCGTGCTGGCACTGGCTGCCACGCTGGCCCTTGCGGGCTGCAACCAGCGGCATGACACAGCAGCCCTGGAATCGGCACCCGCCCCCGCGCCCATGGCGGGCGGCGCCGGCATGAAGCAAGGCCGCGCCGCCACCGTGCAGGCCGAGGATGCGGCAGCAGCCGCACCAGAGACATCGGCGCAGGACGAGATGGCCCAGCGTTTCCTGGCCGTGCGCCAGGAGCTGAACGTGGAAGTGCCGCAGGCGCAGCTGGCCGATGCCTGGGGCCAGGTGCGCGACCTGTGTGCCACGCTGCGCTGCGAGCTGCTGTCGGCATCCCTTCTGCGCGAGACGCCCCAGCAGCCCGGCAACGCCATGCTGGAGATGCGCGTGGCGCCGGCCGATGTGCAGCGGCTGCTGGGCACGCTGGCCGGCGTGGCCACCATCGTGTCGCAGAACACCATCAGCGAGGACAAGACGGCCGAGGTGATCGACGTGGAGGCGCGCATCAGGAACCGCACCGAGTTCCGCGACAGCCTGCGCCTGATGCTGCGCGACACCACGACCAAGCGCACCATGTCCGACCTGCTGGAGATACAGCGCACGCTGTCGGACACGCAGGCCGAGCTGGACGCCATGGCCGCCCAGCGCAAGGTGCTGGAGCAGCAGACCAGCAAGCAGCACATACAGATCCAGTTCACGCCCACCCGCGCCCTGGTGCAGGGCGGCACCAGCTACAGCCCCATAGGCCGCGCGCTGCGCGATGCCGGCCATGTGCTGGGCGAGAGCATGGCCGCGCTGATCACCTTCGTGGCGGCCGTGCTGCCCTGGCTGGTGCTGGTGGTGCTGCCGCTGGGCTGGGTGCTGCGCGCGCTGTGGCGGCGCAGGCGTGCCAGGAAGGCCTGAGCGGCACAGCAGGATCAGGAAGTACGGCAGCCCTGCCGTGCTCCAATCAAGCCATGCCCACCGAACCGAGCCTTGACGACCTGCGCCGCCATGCCGTGGCGCGCACCCTGTTCACGCCGACCACCCTGCCTGCGGCCATACAGCGCCTGGGCTTTGTGCAGGCAGATCCGATTCGCGCCCCGGCCCGGGCGCAGGACCTGACGCTGCGCCACCGCGTCAAGGACTACCGCGCCGGCGACCTGGAACGCCGCTACGCGCGCCTGGCGATCGACGAGGACTGCCTGGTCAACTACGGCTTTCTGCCCAGCGAGCACCTGGCGCTGATGCACCCGCGCCAGGCACGCAAGGCCTGGGATGCCGAGACGCAGCGCAAGGCCGCCGAGGTGCTGGCCTTTGTGCGCGAGCGCGGCGCCGCGCATCCGCGCGAGGTGGAGCAGCATTTCTCGCACGGAAGCGTGAAGAACTACTGGGGCGGCTCGGGCAGCGCCAGCACGCAGTTGCTCGATGGCATGCACTATCGCGGCCTGCTGCGCGTCAAGCGCCGTGACAGCGGCACGCGCGTCTACGAGGCAATCGCTCACCCGCCTGCCGACGACAGCCCCGCCGCCAGCGCCCGGCGCGCCGCCGCGCTGATCGACCTGGTGGTGCGCAAGTACGCACCGCTGCCGGCCCCCAGCCTGACCTACCTGGTGCGCCTGCTGGGCTATGGCGCACCCCATCTGGCGCAACAGACCCAGGCAGCGCTGCGGCTGGCGCGCGAGCAGCTGGCCAGCTGCCGCATCGACGGAACTACCTGGTACTGGCCCGCCGACGAAAACCCACGCTCGCGCCGCCATGCCTTCGACGAGCGGCTGCGCCTGCTCGCGCCCTTCGATCCCGTGGTCTGGGACCGGCGCCGCTTCACGCTGCTCTGGGGCTGGACCTACAAGTTCGAGGCCTACACGCCACCGGCCCGGCGCCAGCTGGGCTACTACGCCCTGCCCATGCTCTGGCAGGGCCAGGTGATCGGCTGGGCCAACCTCCAGGCGCGCGATGGCCGGCTGGAGCCGTCATTCGGCTATGTGGCCGGCGCGGCGCCCGGCGATGCCGCCTTTCGCAGCGCGCTGGATGAGGAGCTGCAGCGCATGGAGCTGTTCCTGGCGCCGCGCTGAGATGCAGGCACTCGCCCCCTGCGCGCGGTGTACGTGATTGGGGGAACTGGTCAAGTTCACCCAGCTGACGCGCGAGACTGCACCGGACTGCACCGGCTTGACTGCACAGGCTACCTGGTGGACCGATACAGCGAACGCAGGGAGCGGGCGCGAGCGCTCCCCCGCCGACGAGCGGCCTTTCATGGTCTTTCGGCCATGCTGCAGCAGCACCCGTGCATCAAGGCCGGCAGGCCGCCGGACCGCCCTCAGTTCATGCGCGGCAGATTCGCTGCCTTGATGGCCGCGCCCATGGACTCATGGCCCTGGACCAGCTTCCTGCGGTATTCGGCGCCGGTGAGCGGCGCCGGGTCCACGCCGGCCGACTCGAAGATGCGCGCCACCTGGGGCCCCTCGGCGGCTGCCATGGCAATGCGCTCCAGCCTGTCGCGCAGGGCCGGGGGCACGCCCTTGGGGTAGGCCAGGCCGATCCAGGAGTCGATCTCCACGTCGTAGCCCTGCTCCCTGAGCGTGGGCACCTCGGGCAACTCCTTCCAGCGCATGGGGCTGGCGCTGGCCAGCAGGCGCATTTTTCCGGCCTTGACGTGCTGGACGATGTCCGAAGGGTTCTGCACGATGACCTCCACCTGCCCGCCGATCAGGCCGGCCACGGTCTCGGCGCCGGACTTGTAGTTGATCTCCTCGAACTTTCCGCCGGTCCTGCGCTTGGCAGCCTTGGGATCGACCACTGCCTTGAACTTGGCGCTGACCACGAACTTCGGCACCTTGGATGCATGGATCTTCAGTGCCGCGCCCGTGGAGGGTTCTTACCGGTGCGGGCGACGCGCTTGGCGGACTTGAGCGTGCCGAAGCCGACCAGTTGCACCGCATCGCCCTTCGTCACGGCGGTCTGGATAGTTTCTATCAGAGTGCCGAGCACGGCGTCGGCGGCTATCTTAGACAGGTCATTCTTGGTGGCCAGGATTTCAACGAGCTCTGCGCAGTTCATGATGTCAAGGTGAATGAAGTGCTGTAGACCGCTCTTTTTAGCCGAGCAAACATCTCTAGGAGTTCCAGATCGAAATCAAAGTCGCAATCACGGAGGATGACCATGCCATCCAACCAATGATGAAGCCAAGCACTGAAGCAAAGGGACGCAACCCACTCAGCTCATCCTTTTCCAGAGCAGCCAAGCGACGCAGTCCTTCATTTCGTGCATCCGAATCTGTAGCGAGCGCAGAAATTCTCTCCCTACTAGCAGCAAACTGTCGCGGGAAGGACCGTACGTCATGCCGGTACAGCAGTGAGTAGTTTGTACTGAACAGCACCAGCGCAGCCAGGAGCGCGGCAAGCCTTGGATAGCCTGGCGGCACCCCCCAGCAGCCCAAGACTGCCAAAAAGAGCCACACACCCTGATCTCTAAGAGCATGTCGATGTAATTCAATGCTACGAGCGATGGCCTCAATCTCGGCATCAATAGTTTCACCCAACCCAATGGGCCTGCGGGACGCCTTTGTCGTGTTCATTTTGATCCTTTCTTTGATCTGCTGTGCGTATAGACAGATCATCGGGCAACCAGCAATGCACCGCCGTCATCGATGGAATCGATCTCGGCAAGTGGGCTGCTTGGGCTGCTGACTAAGCAAGGCATCGTGTGCAGCATGAGCCGTGCTGGCGAAGTCTGGGACAACTCGGCAATGGAGAGCTTCTTCAGTAGCCTGAAGACGGAGCGCACGGCTCGCAAGGTCTACCGCTCGCGCAAGCAAGCGAAGGCAGATGTGTTCGATTACATCGAGCGGTTCTACAACCCGACGCGTCGGCACTCGACGCTTGGGTACATCAGTCCGATAAAGTTTGAAGAAGCTCGAGAAGCTTAGGTCTGTGTCTATGAGACCGGCAGCAGCCCACACCTCACAAGCGCCTTGATGACTTGGCTCGCCAAGCCGCATTAGTGGGCATACGCGCGCATCGGCGAAGGTGTCGCCGCAGAAAATTCCATTGGCATGGGTAAATCTGAACTGACCAGCCAGCATCTGGTAGCTATGGGGATTTACCACTATATCCTACTGATTGACACCATTCCTCTTATGTTAATAATTTAAATACAGACACCAATAAGGAAGCGCAAATGCGATTCGCTACTCATCTGATAGCTTTGCCTTTGGTTCTAGCCTTGCTAGGTGGCTGTGCAAACTTCGACACGATTCGCGCCTTCGCAAAAGATGGATCTGCCGTCGCAGCTGCGGCGAAGAAGGACGTGGACATCTACTCCACATCCTGCTCCTCCCTTAAGACCGAGGCGCGCATCCTTGCGTACGCCAAAGGCGAGGCGGTACCAAGCGTGAATGACAACGCATCGTGTCAGGCGGCCGTTGATGCCGCGCAGACCGTGGCAGCATCGATGTCCGTGCAACTTCTAATTAAATATCATGAGACTCTGAACGCATTGGCTGGAGACGAGAACTGGACGCTTTCCAAGGAGATTGAAGCCCTCGGCGCCTCTGTGAAGAACGTTAAGGTGGATGGGAAAGCACTGTCTTCGGCTGACGATCTCGACAAATATCAGAAGGCATTCACCGCCATAGCGGACCTATTGGTCTCGGCGCTCAGAGAACGAGAAGCAAAACGGCTCCTCCAACAGGAATTCGACTGGCCACGCGTTTTGCAACCATTGCGCTATTGGTATGGCGGCCCTGACGGCAAGACGACCTCCCTGTATTCAAACGCCTGCAGGATCATCAAGACGGACTGGATACTTGTTAAAAGCGAGCTCCTGGACTACACACGGTGCGAACGAAAACCGCAGGGCACGGCCATGCGTTGCGAGCCACTCACTGCCGGCACTAGGCTGGTAGCCAATGAGGAGAAAAGCAAATCAGTGGAAGCCTGTGCTCCTGGTCCCCAAAATGGGTTCCCCGAGGCTGCTGCGGCTCGGGTGAAGCTCATCGATAGCTGGCTTGAAGCCAACGATGAGCTTCGTCGAACAGCTTTTGAGCAGGACCCTCGCGTACTGCGAGCACGCCTCTCGACCCTGAAAGATCAAGTGGACGCGATCAAAGCGCCCCTTCAGTAGCCGCCTGGGAGATCAATCATGGCCACCGCCGAAACGCTGGATATCGTTGCAAGGGACCTCGAGCTCATCAATGCGTTGAGTAGCGCCGCTGAAAACCTTGCGATTCGATCAACAGTTGAAGGTATCTCTGCAGCCGAACGCGCAGCCCTGCGTAACAAGGCGAAGACCGCCAACGAGCAGGCCGGTGCTCTACTGACCAGGGGAACCGTCGAGATCTTTAGCGACCCGCCGGATGATGCGCTCAAGGAGATCAATGATGCCTTGATCAAAACGCAAGAAACCCTTGAGAGCATCAAAAAAGCAAAGAAAGCCATCGAATTCGTTGGCGCGCTCGTCGGGATCGCTGGAGCCATTCTGACCGGAGACTGGAAAGCCATTCTCAAGAGCCTGGATGCCTTGACCAAAAAGAAAGATGATGAAACTGCGAAGGCGAAATGACGCCAGTGACCACAAGGCCGGGTGGATTCAATCGGTCAATATCACCGGCTTAGAACGTGTTTTGCACTTCTAGTAGAGGCCAATATCTGAGCCGCTGCCGGCAGCATGAGCATGGCAAAGACCAGAAAGTGCAAGCCACTCAACACTTGCCGCAGCCTCTCATAGTCCCGCGATAGACGGCGAAACCTCGCCAGCCACCCGAAACTGCGCTCCACCACCTGACCTGCTCCCCATAGGGCGTACCAGTCGAAGGTTAGTAGAGTCCGTTTTCAGAGGAAGAGCGGACATGAAGAAGAGCAGATTCACCGACGAACAGATCATCGGTTTTATCAAGCAGGCCGAGGGTGGCATGCCCGTCAAGGAACTGTGTCGCCTGGGAGGTTTCAGCGATGCAACCTTCTACAAGTGGCACACCAAGTTCGGCGGCATGCAGGCCGGCGAGGCCACGCGGCTACGCGAGATCGAGAGCGAGAACGCCAGGCTCAAGAAGCCGCTGGCCGAGGCCCACCTGCACATCGAAGCGCTGACGGTGGGCTTCGGGGTAAAGCGCTGACCCCGCAGGCCAGGCGCGAGGTCGCTGCCAGGATGGTTCAGGGACTGTCCATCAGCGAGCGCCGCGCCTGTCGCTATGCGGGGTTGTCCAGAACCAGCTACCGGGAGCCGCCCAGCATGAACCAGTCCACGGCCAGCCTAAGCACGCGCATCGTCGAGTTGGCGCACGAGCGCCGGCGCTTTGGCTACCGGCGCATCCACGACCTGTTGAGCCTTGAAGGCCACCAAGTGAACCACAAACGCGTGTGGCGCCTGTACAAGCTGGCCAACCTGTCGGTGCGCAAGCGCCGCAAGGTCAAACGCCCCACTGGCGAGCGCCAGCCCCTGGCTGCCAGCCAGCACATCAATGACACCTGGAGCGCAGACTTCGTGATGGACGCACTAGCCAACGGCCGGCGCATCAAGTGCCTGACGGTGGTCGATGACTTCAGCCGCGAGTGCGTGGACATCGCAGTGGACCACGGCATGGGTGGCGAGTACGTCGTGCGCTTGCTGGACCAGGCAGCGCAGTTCCGCGGCTACTGGAACACGCCTTTGAATTTGCAGACCGGCTGTTCGGGGCCTACAACGAGCTTCCCCACTCCTTGGACGACCTGCGTTTCCTGGCCAGCTTTGCTGCAGCCAAGGAGGCTGGCAACGGTATCAATACATTCGGCAGCCAGGCAGATACAGCATCACCAGTCACAGCGGCATCGCCGTTGCTTGGAAGCGGCCACCGGGCCAGTGAGTTGCTCATTCGTTGCTCGTTCGACATCGAGGCAGCAGCCCACGCCGTGACAGCGCTGGGAGATCAGATCACGGAACCGGAGCAGATTCAGATCGCCTCGCTGATTCGCTGCTATGGCGCACGCATCGCGAAACTCAACAGTGTTCTGATGAGCTATCTCACCGGGGACGAAGTGATCACCCTGGCGGATACGCAGCACGCCCTGTACCAAGGAGCCAAGCAGTTGCCAGAAGGAGCCCTGTGACGACGTACGGCGGAAATGATCCCTTGGATTGAGCGCAGCGCATTTGTGTGCCGCGATCTACGCCCCCTTGGCGCGGCGTCCAACCTCGGGTAGTCAATAATGTGACCTTTGCCCGCCACCACGCCCCACACGATGGATACGGCCCAAGGCGGGCAGTACGACACAAGAACATTCGCGCCTTCCTGCGGCCCCGCGCCATCCAGGCAGGCCTTGCCCGGCACCTTCGCGCCGCTGCAACCTGTTGATTCCCAAGCCAATGAGCGACCTCTCGCAAAGCACACAGCCCTCTCCGGCCCCTGATCTGTCGGCGCACACGCCCATGATGCAGCAGTACCTGGGCATCAAGATCAACTACCCCGACACGCTGGTTTTCTACCGCATGGGGGATTTCTACGAGCTGTTCTTCGGGGATGCGGAGAAGGTGGCGCGGCTGCTGGACATTACGCTGACCACGCGCGGGCAGACGGCGGGGCAGCCGATTCCCATGGCGGGCGTGCCCTTCCATGCGCTGGAGAACTACCTGGGCCGGCTGATCAAGCTGGGCGAGTCGGTGGCGATCTGCGAGCAGGTGGGCGAGGTGGGCGCCGCCAAGGGCCCGGTGGAGCGCAAGGTGGTGCGCGTGGTGACGCCGGGCACGCTGACCGACAGTGAGCTGCTGTCGGACAAGAGCGAAGCGATCTTGCTGTCCCTGCACACGGCCGGGCGCCAGCGCTGCGGCCTGGCCTGGATGGCGGTGACGCAGGGGCGCATCCATCTGGCCGAATGCTCCCACGACGAGCTGGGCGCCTGGATTTCACGCATTGCGCCCAGCGAGCTGATCTACAGCGCGGGCGTGACCGAGCGTTTCGAGCAAAGCCTGTTCGCGCTGCGCCATGGCGGCTCCATTGCCTGCCCGCTGTCGCCGCGGCCCGACTGGCAGTTCGACGGCGGCCTGGGCGAGCGCAAGCTGCTGGAGCTGCTGGGCGCCGCCAGCCTCAAGGCCTGGGAGGCCGAGGATCTGCCGCTGGCCCATGGCGCCAGCGCCGCCCTGTTGTCGTATGCGGAGCACACGCAGGGCCGCAGCCTGTCGCACATCCACGCTCTGCAGGTGCAGCGCGACGATGAGCTGATTGCGCTGCCGCTGGCCACGCGCCGCAACCTGGAGCTGGTCAAGACGCTGCGCGGCGAGGATTCGCCCACATTGTTCTCTCTGCTGGACACCTGCATGACGGGCATGGGCAGCCGCCTGCTCAAGGCCTGGCTGCTGGAGCCGCGCCGCGACCGCACGCAGGCCATGGCGCGGCTGGAGGCCACGCGGGCGCTGCAGGGCGCCAGCGCAGGCGGCATGGCCGCGCCCTGGCAGCAGTTGCGCGAGCAGCTCAAGGGCGTGAGCGATGTGGAGCGCATCACCGCGCGCACCGCGCTGCGCCAGGTGCGCCCGCGCGAGCTGGTGGGACTGGGCCGCACGCTGCAAAAGGCGGCCTTGCTGGCCCAGGCCGGGCAGACACCCTCGGCCCACCTGACCCAGCTGTTTGCCGACCTGCAGCCGCCCGAGGGCTGCGCCGAGCTGCTGGTGCGCGCCATCATGGAAGAGCCGGCCGCCCTGGTGCGCGACGGCGGCGTGTTTGCCACAGGCTACGACGCCGAGCTGGACGAGCTGCGCGCCATCCAGAACAACTGCGACGACTTCCTGCTGGAGCTGGAGGCCAAGGAAAAGCTGCTGACCGGCATTCCCAACCTGCGCGTGCAGTTCAACAAGGTGCACGGCTTCTATATAGAGATCACCAACAGCTACAAGGACGCGGTGCCCGAGCGCTACCGCCGCCGCCAGACGCTGAAGAACGCCGAGCGCTATATCACGCCCGAGCTCAAGGCCTTCGAGGACAAGGCCCTGTCGGCGCAGGAGCGTGCGCTGCAGCGCGAGAAATTCCTCTACGAGCAGCTGCTGGACCAGTTGCAGCCCCATGTGCCGGCGCTCACGCGCGTGGCCGGTGCCATTGCCGCCATCGACGTGCTGTGCACGCTGGCCGAGCGCTCGCTGACGCTGAACTGGTGCGCGCCCGAGTTCGTGAACCATCCCTGCATCGAGATCGAGGCCGGCCGCCACCCGGTGGTGGAAGCCCGCATGGCCGAGACCTCCAGCGGCAGCTTCATCGCCAACCACACGCGCATGAACGCCAACACGCGCATGCAGATCATCACCGGCCCCAACATGGGCGGCAAATCGACCTATATGCGCCAGGTGGCGCTGATCGTGCTGCTGGCCAGCATGGGCTCGCATGTGCCGGCGTCCAGCTGCCGGCTGGGGCCCATCGACGCCATCCACACGCGCATCGGCGCGGCCGACGACCTGGCCAATGCCCAGTCCACCTTCATGATGGAGATGACCGAGGCCGCGCAGATCCTGCATTCGGCCACGCCGCACAGCCTGGTGCTGATGGACGAGATCGGCCGGGGCACCAGCACCTTCGACGGCCTGGCGCTGGCCAGCGGCATCGCCACCCAGCTGCACGACAGGACGCGCGCCTTCACGCTGTTTGCCACGCACTACTTCGAGCTGACCGAGCTGCCGGCCAAGGCACGCGCGGCCGTGAACATGCATGTGAGTGCGGCGGAGTCGGGCCAGGACATCGTCTTCCTGCACGAGATCCAGCCCGGCCCGGCCAGCCGCAGCTACGGTATCCAGGTGGCCAAGCTGGCGGGCATGCCGGCCGGCGTGCTGCACCACGCGCGCCATGCGCTGGAGGCACTGGAGGCCCATGCCGACGAGGGCCGCCTGCAGGTGGACCTGTTCGATGCGCCCGACATGCCCGAGCCCGAGAGCCGCCACGACCCGCTGGCCCAGGCGCTGGCCGCCATCAATCCCGACGCACTGAGCCCGCGCGAGGCGCTGGAGGCCCTTTACCAGCTCAAGAAGATCGCCGCCTGAACGCGGTCAATCGCCTCGCACTAAACTTGCCATTTCCGCAGATTCGGACGCTTCCATGACTTATTGCGTTGCCATCAAGCTCAACGCCGGCCTGGTTTTCCTGGCCGACTCGCGCACCAATGCCGGCCTGGACCAGATCAGCTCTTTCCGCAAGCTCATGGTCTACGAGAACCCCGGCGACCGCTTCATGGTGCTGCTGTCGGCCGGCAACCTGTCCATCACCCAATCGGTGCGCGAGCTGCTGGAGAGCCAGCAGCTGCGCGACGAGGCCACGGGCGACATGCTGACCATCTGGAACGTGCGCAGCATGTTCGATGCGGCCCGCGTGCTGGGCGCAGCCGTGCGCCATGTGTACGAGCGCGACGGCGTGGCGCTGTCCCGGTCGGGCGTGGATTTCAATATCTCGCTGGTGCTGGGCGGCCAGATCCAGGGCGAGACCATGCGGCTGTTCCAGGTGTATTCGGCCGGCAACTTCATCGAGGCCACGAGCGAGACGCCCTACTTCCAGATCGGCGAGTCCAAGTACGGCAAGCCCGTGCTGGACCGCGTGATCACGCCGCGCACGCCGCTGGACGAGGCCGCCAAGTGCGCCCTGGTGTCCATGGACAGCACGCTCAAGTCCAACCTGTCGGTGGGCCTGCCCCTGGACCTGATCGTGTACGAGAAGGACCGCTTCGCCTCCGACAAGATCGTCAGCATCGACGAGAGCAATCCGTATTTCCGCATGCTGCACGACAGCTGGGGCGAGCGCCTGCGCCATGTCTTCGACAGCATCGAGGACCCGGCCTGGGATGGCGGCGCCTCCGAGGTGCCCATCCGCGTGCACAGCCGCCAGGCCCAGCCGCTGACCAAGGTCAACGCGCCGGCAGGCGCCCTGCGCTCGTCGGCACGCAGCATGGGCCGGCTGCCGCCTGCGGCGCTACGCCAGCCCTATCACAGCGGCACGGGCGCGGGCCTGGGCACCTCCACGGCAGACGGTCTTGCGACCTCCCCCATGACGCCCATGACACCCATGACGCCCCAGCAGCCGGGCCCGGCATCGCCCGTGCGGCCCGATGCAGGCCAGCCCTCGGGCCACCAGCAAGGCGTGCCCGATGGCGCCGCACAGGCCGGCCAGGAGCCTCGGCCGTGAACGCGGCCCGGTCCGCACAGCGGGCCGAGAGCGATGCGGCGGTTGCCGGCACGGGTACGGGCGCGGGCACTGCATCGGCGCCGCTGCCCGTGGTGTTCTCGCATGCCAACAGTTTTCCGCTGCCCACCTACCGGCTGCTGCTCTCGCTGCTGGCCGAGCGCGGCATCGCGGCGCAGGGCGTGGAGCGCTTCGGCCATGACCCGCGCTTTCCCGTCACCAACAACTGGCCGCACCTGGTCGAGCAACTGGCCGAGTTCACGCGCGCCGAGGTCGAGCGCGTGGGCGGTCCGGTCTTTCTGGTCGGGCATTCGCTGGGCGGTTTCCTGAGCGTGATGACGGCTGCGCGCCATCCCGAGCTGGCGCGCGGCGTGCTGCTGATCGACTCGCCATTGCTCAGCGGCTGGCGCGCCAACGCCGTGGGCGTGGCCAAGCGCACGCAGCTGGTGGGCTCGGTCTCGCCGGGCAAGATCAGCGCCCGCCGCCGCAATGCCTGGGACAGCGACGAGGAGGCGCTGGCCTATTTCCGCGCCAAGAAGGTGTTTGCGCAATGGCATCCGCAGGTGCTCCAGGACTATGTGCAGGGCGGCCTGACCGACCTGGACGGCCGGCGCACGCTGCACTTCACGCGCGAGGTGGAGACCGCCATCTACAACACCTTGCCGCACAACCTGGCCTCGCTGCTGCACCACCATCCGCTGCGCTGCCCGGCGGCCTTCATCGGCGGGCGTGCCTCGGTGGAGATGCGCCAGGTGGGCATGGACCTGACGCGCCGCATCACGCGCGGGCGCGTGATGATGCTGGACGGCAGCCACCTGTTCCCCATGGAGCGGCCCCACGCCACGGCCGCCGCCATCGAGGCCTCGCTGCTGAACATGCAAACCTGAGCGCCGTCCGGCTCGGGCCGAGATCCGGATGGCAACCCTGGACCATGCGGTGGTGCTTGAACCCCTTGGCGCCTTCCTCAAGGATCGGGCCCCATCGGCGTTCACGGCAGCGGGCGAGGGTCTTGGCGATGGCGGGCCGGCTACCCGGCGCAATCGATCATCTTGTGAAGCAGGCGCAGCAGCTGCTGCTTGTCCTCAGCGCTCAGCATGCGGCTGGCCTCTTGCTCCAGAATTTCCACCTGCGCCGCCGCCTTTTCGTGCAGGCGCTCGCCCTCGGCCGTCAGATACAGCAGCGACAGGCGCCTGTCCGCAGGATCGGCCTCGCGCCTGAGCATGCCGCGCACCTGCAGTCTTTCCATCAGCGCCGCCATGTTGGGCTGGGAAATCATCACGGTCTCGGCGATCTGGCGCTGGGATGCGCCGGGATTGGCCGAGATCAGCGACAGCACGGCAAACTCCGACGGCTTGAGATCCAGCGCCAGCATGTGCTTCGCATAGTGAGGCCTTACGGTGGCATGGGCCAGGCGCGTGCAGTGGCCCAACTGCTGCATCAGAAAATTCTGCTGGAGTGCTGACTTCATGGGCGATGGGGTGGCTCGGTCCAAGGTGGGGCCAGGCGCATCGAATGGGGCCTGGCGGACCTTTCGATAGAGACGGTCATGGGTTTGTCTCCTGCGTCATGGATGAAATCGGCCAGGGTCGCCGCACCTCAGGCCAGCGGGACCCGAGCCCGGTATTGCACGAAGAAATCGATGCTGCGCGGATTGGCCATGGCGTCGGGGCTGGCCACCTTGGCGGGCTCGGCGCCCAGCAGCAGCTTGCGCACGGGCAGTTCCATCTTCTTGCCCGTGAGGGTGCGCGGAATCTCGGCGACCTGGATGACCGCATCGGGCACGTGGCGCGCAGAGGCCTGGGCCCTGATGGCATCCTTGATCCGGGCCACCAGCGCATCCGTCAGCACCAGGCCCGGGGCCAGCACCACGAACAAGGGCATGAAAGAGGGGCGCCCCAGGAACTCCAGGTCCACGACGAGGCTGTCCAAGACCTCGTCAACTTCCTCGACGACACGGTAGATCTCGGCCGTTCCCATGCGGATGCCGAAACGGTTGATCGTGGTGTCCGAGCGGCCGTAGATCACGGCCGACCCATGCTCGCTGAACGAGATCCAGTCGCCATGGCGCCAGTAGCCGGGAAAGACGTCGAAGTAGCTTTCACGGTAGCGCAGGCCATCGGCGTCGTTCCAGAAATACAAGGGCATGGAAGGCATGGGTTCGGTGATCACCAGTTCGCCCACCTCGCCGGTCACGCTGCGCCCTTGCTCGTCAAAGGCGTGCGCGGCGACGCCCAGTTCACGGCACTGGATCTCGCCCGCGCGCACGGGCAGCAGGGGCGCGCAGGCCACGAAGCCCGAGGCGATATCCGTTCCACCGCTGACCGAGGCCAGCCACAGATCGCGCTTGATGTTCTCGTAGACCCAGCCGTAGGCCTCCAGCGGCAGCGCCGACCCCGTGGAATTGATGGCGCGCAGTTTCCCGAAGCGGCGGCCCCGGGCGGGCACCACGCCATCCTTCATGGTCTTGGCCAGAAAGGCCGCGCCGCAACCGAACAGCGTGACCTGCTGGCGATCGATGAAGTCCCACAATGCGCCATCGTCGGGCGAGGTCGGGTTGCCATCGGACAGCACCACGGTGGCGCCAGCCAGCAGGCTGCCCACCATAAGGTTCCAGACGATCCAGCCCGTGCTGCCCAGGAACATGAAGCGGTCGCCAGGCCGCACGTCGTGCTGCAGCCCATGGGTCTTGAGGTGGGTGAGCACGATGCCGCCATGGCTGTGCACCATGGCCTTGGGCAGTCCCGTGGTGCCCGAGGAATAGACCACCCACAGCGGGTGCGAGAACGGCAAGCGCTCGAAGACCGGCTCTGCGGGCCTGGCCAGCGCGTCGGCCCAGGCCATGACATCGCGCCAGGGCAGCTCGCATGCGGGGTCCCCGGGCCTGAACAGGGGGCCGGGCACATGGATCACATGGCCTATCTCGGGCAATCCCCGCAGCACCTCGCCGAGTACGGCGCGGCGATCGAAACACCGTCCCCCGTAGACATAGCTATCGGTGGCGAAAATCAGCTTGGGGCCGATCTGCTGGAAGCGGTCCAGCACCACGGAAACACCCATCTCGGGCGCGCAGCTGGACCAGATGGCGCCTATGCTGGCACAGGCCAGGAAGGCCACGACCGCCTGGGGCACATTGGGCAGGTAGGCCACGACGCGATCGCCGCGGCCCAGGCCGAGCTCGCGCATCCGGGCCGCGAGCGCCGCCACGTCACGCTCCAGCTGCCGCCATGACAGCTCCACCGGCTCGGCGCCTTCGCAGCGCGCGATGATGGCCGGGTGCTCGGCGCTGGCGCTGCGGAACACATGCTCGGCATAGTTCAGGTGCGTGTCGGGAAACCACTGCGCGCCCGGCATGCCGCGCTCACCGAGCACGCGCGTCGGGTCACCGTCGGCCATGACCTGGAAGTAGTCCCAGATCGAGCGCCAGAAGCCATCGAGATCCGTGACCGACCACTGCCACAGCGCCTGGTAGCCATCGAAGCGCATATCCCTGGCCGCAGCCAGCCAATCCATGTAGCGCGCCAGGCCGCTTTGCGCGACCTGCTGCGGGCTGGGACGCCACATCAACTGCCCTTGTTCGATGGCCATGGCAACCCTCGGAAAAAGTTATAAAAAAAACATATTTTTTATAACCATAGAACATCATCATTCTCAGAAGTACAGGGGTTTTCATGGGGCAACCACGCGCTCTTCATGCGGTTGCTCCCCCGGGTACATGACGCAAAAAAGCCACCCGAAGGTGGCTTGTCCCCATCGATGGCCCGGCCCTGGTCAGCCGCCGCTCCAGTTGACCAGGCCCGTGAAGGCCGTGACCAGCACGATGATGCCGAAGGCGATGCGGTACCAGGCAAACGGCACGAAGCTGTTGGTGGAGATGTAGCGCAGCAGCCAGCGCACGCACAGCCAGGCGCTGATGAAGGAGAACACCAGGCCCACGGCGAACATGGGGATGTCGTCCACCGACAGCAGGGCGCGCTCCTTGTAGAGGCTGTAGACGCCGGCGCCGATCAGCGTGGGAATGGCCAGGAAGAACGAAAAGTCGGTCGCCGCCTTGCGCGACAGGCCCATGAGCATGCCGCCGATGATGGTGGCGCCGCTGCGGCTGGTGCCGGGGATCATGGCCAGGCACTGCACCAGGCCGACCTTGAGGGCATCGAGCGGCGTCATCTCGTCCACGGTCTGCACGCGCATGGCCGATGCCGGCCGGCGCTCGGCCCACAGGATGACGAAGCCGCCCAGGATGAAGGTGGTGGCCACCACGGTGGGCGTGAACAGGTGCGCCTTGATGAACTTGCCGAAGATCAGCGCCAGCACCACGGCCGGCAGAAAGCCGATGATGACGTTCAGCGTGAGCCGCTGCGCCTGGCCGCTGGTGGGCAGGTCGACCACGGTGGAGCGGATCTTTTGCCAGTACACCAGCACCACGGCGAAGATGGCGCCGGTCTGGATGGCGATGTCGAAGACCTTGGCCTTGGCATCGTCGAAGCCCAGCAGCGAGCCTGCAAGGATGAGGTGCCCGGTGGAAGAGATGGGAAGGAACTCCGTCAGCCCTTCCACGATGCCCATGATGGCGGCCTTGACCAGCAAAAGAATGTCCACGGCAAGCGTCCTGTCGCAATGCAAAAGTGCGCCATTATCTGCGCTGGCCATGGCCTGACGATGGACGCCTGCCGGCCCGCCGGCGGCAATCGCAAACTTTTACAACGGCCGGCGCGCAACGTTGCTGTGCGCCCGGCGCTGTGCTGCAATGTGGGGGCGCTGGATTTCGGCGCGCCTTCAAAACCATTCCATCATGAAAAAAATCGTTGTTCTGGCAGTTGTCTCCCTGGCCTGCAGCATCGGCATGGCCGCCGGAGACAAGGCCCCCACGGCCCAGCAAAAGCTGATGGGCACCTGCAACACCGAAGCCGCCGGCAAGAAGGGCGACGAGCGCAAGGAGTTCATGAAGTCCTGCCTGTCCGACGGCAAGAAGCGCCAGCAGGAACGCATGAAGACCTGCAATGCCGACGCCACCGGCAAGAAGGGCGACGAGCGCAAGGCGTTCATGAGTGAATGCTTGAAGAAGGATTGAAGCTCCCCCTGAGCGGCTGACGCCGCTTCCCCCTCTCTACCCGCTTCGCGGGGGAGGGGGACGACGCCCTCGCCGCGAGGCGGCTCTTGCTCGGCGTCTCTGGTGTCGGGCCGCGCCAGATTTGGAGGCTGCGCCCTATTTCTGCAGCAAGCCTTCATTGAAGCCACCGTTTTCGGTGGCTTTGCTGTTTGGGCGGATAGTTTTCTGATTTGGCTATCAATGGAGCCGTGTACTACCGACAGCCGTTCAAACTCGCAGGGCTCAAGCGCGGGCAGCCGAGCAAGGGCTGCCCCGCAGTGAGGGCTGCGTCCCCCTCCGCGAAGCGGGAAGGGGGAAGCGGCGCAGCCGCTCAGGGGGTCATCTTCCTGGCTCTGCGCTTGCGCCACCAGATGATGACGCCGGTGATCGACAGGACGGCGACAAGCACGCCGACGAAGGACATGAGCACGCGGCCGGGGGTGCCGAGGATGCGGCCGCTGTGCAGGGGCAGCTGCAGCTGGACGAAGACGTCGGCGGCCGTGCCGTGCCAGGGGCGGTAGGTGCCCAGGACTTCGCCGTTGTCCGAGCTGACGTAGATGTTGGACAGGCCCATGCCCATGGCGCCGGTTTCGTCGTGCGGGTCGAAGAAGGAGATGTTGTAGAACGGGAAGTCGCCGCCCCACCAGATGCCGCCTGCGGGCTGGGCGAAGCCCAGGCGCTTGGCCTCGCTCTGGGCGATGGCGATGGCCTGGGCGAACGAGACCTTGGGCACGAGGAGCGTGCCCTGGGGCGCAGGCTTGAGGGTTTCGTAGGGGCCGGGCGTGGTGGTGGAGACGGTGCTCATCACCGGGTAGAAGACTTCGCGGTACAGGTTCAGCGAGAACGAGGTGAAGGCCACGATGACGATGACGGCCCAGACCCACAGGCCGCCCGCACGGTGCAGGTCAAAGTTGAGCTTGTAGGCGCCGCCGCCCCAGCGCACGCGCCATGAGGGCAGCCAGCGCCGCCACCACGATCCCATGGCCGCCGTCAGGCGCGGGGCGCTTTTCCTGAGCTTGACGGGAAAGGTCAGCAGCAGCGCGACAAAGCTGTCGGCCACCCACAGCAGGGCCAGCGTGCCCATGAACCAGTAGCCCCAGCGGTCCGTGCCCCAAAAGCGCGGGGCCAGCAGGCTTTCGTGCAGGTGGCGCAGCCAGGGCATGAGGTTGCGCTGGCTGAGCGCAAGGCTGCGCCCGTTGCGCTGGCCCGTGATGTGGCCGCTGACGGGATCGACGAAGACCGTGTCATATCCCAGCGCAGGCGCCTGGCCCGTGGCCGGGTCGGGCCGGGGGCGCACCATGAACATGGCGGCTTCGCCCTCGACCAGGCCCAGGGTCATGTAGCTGATCTCGGCGCGCGGCTCGCTGGCCTGCACCACGGCGGCCAGCTCCAGCGGGGTCTTCAGCGGGCCGCGTGCCGGGGTCTCCAGCATGTCGGCGTTGAGCCATTCGTCGATTTCATGGTCCCAGGACAGCACGGCCCCCGTGAGGCCGGCCATGGTGAGGAAACCGGCCAGCACCAGTCCTATCCAGCGGTGCACCACCGTCCACAACGCGCGCATGCTTCAGATCGCTCCGGCTCAGAAGTCCACCGATGCGCTCAGCGAGAAGGTGCGCGGCATGGACTGCACCAGGTAGTTGGCGCCCGGGTAGCCGCCCACGGACGACCAGTAGCCCTTGTCGAACAGGTTGTCGATGCGCGCGCGCAGGGTCAGCAGGCGGTTGTTGCCGATGTCCATGAGATAACGCGCGCCGATGTCGGTGCGCGTCCACGAGGCCACTTTCAGCGTGTTGGCGCCGTTGGCGTACTGGCTGGAGGTGTGCATCACGCGCGCATTGAGGGCCAGGCCCGAGACGCCGGGCACATCCCAGTCCACGCCCAGGTTGAGCAGGCGCTTGGGCACGCCGATGGCGTAGTTGCCGATGGTGGCGGCATCGGCGGCCTCGCGGATCTTGGCCTCGCTGAAGGTCACGCCGCCCAGCACGCGCAGGCCCTTGACGGGCTCGCCGAAGACCGTGGCCTCCAGGCCGCTGTTGCGCTGCTTGCCGTACTGGCCGAAGACCTGGTTGGCCACATAGGCCGAAGGCATGTCCGTGGTGTACAGCGCCACCGTGGCGCCCAGTTGCCGGCCCTGCCACTTGAAGCCGATTTCCTTCTGGCGCGACTTGTAGGGCGCGAACACCTGGCCACCGTTGGACACGGGCAGGTCGTTGGCCGTCTGCGGCGCCACGGCGCCCTTGGTCAGGCCTTCGATGTAGTTGGCGTAGACCGAGGTGTTCTCGCTGGTCTTGAACACCAGGCCCAGCATGGGCGTGGTGGCCGACTTCTTGTAGTGGTCGGTCTGCGCGCCCGTGTTGTAGTCGTAGCTGCTTTGCTCGATGCTCTGGCGGCGCACGCCCACGGTCAGGCGCAGGCGCTCGTCCAGCATCGTCAGCGTGTCGCCGATGGCAAAGCTGTTGAGCCGGGTTTCACCCACGCGCGTGGGATCGGCCAGGTTGCCGCCGAACAGCGTCATCGCCGGGCGCGCGCTGCTCCAGGGGTTGTAGATGTTGTTGACCACGCCAAAGCCCATGCCCCAGGCATTGCGCTCGGTGGCCGAGTAGGTGCTGGCCGTGGCCACCAGCTCATGGCCCACGCTGCCCGTGGCCAGGCGCGTGCGGATGCCGACCTCGCCCGTGCCCACGCTGTCCTTGCGCTTGTTGTCGAAGCGCGTGCCCGTGGTGTCGCCGGCCGCATTCGTGACGGTCACGCCGCTCAGGGAGTTGTCTTCCTTGCCGCGGCGCAGGCCGCCTGCGGCCCAGGCGGTGGTTGTGTCGTTGATGTCCCATTCGGCGCGCAGCGTGGCGAACAGGTCGCGCTCGGTGGAGTACGACCAGTTCTGGCCGTAGTTGGTCTTGTTGTCGGGCACGGCCGGGATGAAGTTGCCGGGCGTCACGCTGGGGCGGCCGCCGTTGTAGCTGTTGCGCTGGTAGCCCACGTCGCCCGACAGGCGCACGTTGCGGCTGCGCCAGTCCAGGCCCAGGCCCAGGGCGGTGAGCGAGCGGTCTTCGCCATCCACGCCCGTGCCGCCGTCGCGGCGCACGGCGTTCAGGCGGATGCCGGTGCTCCGGTCAGGGCCGAAGCGGCGCGAGATGTCGGTGGAGACAAAGGCCTGGCCGCCCGTCTGTATGCCGGCGCCCACGCGCGTCAGTGCATCGTTGCCGGCGCGCTTGGGCAGCAGGCTGATGGTGCCGCCAATGCCGCTGCCGCCCGGTGCTGCGCCATTGAGGAAGGCATTGGCGCCGCGCAGCACCTCCACGCGCTCGAAGAATTCCGAGGCGATGTACTGGCGCGGCAGCAGGCCGTACAGGCCGTTGTAGGCGATGTCGTCCGAATAGACCGGGAAGCCGCGAAGCACATACAGCTCCTGGAAGTTGCCAAAGCCGCGCGCCTGGCGCACGCCCGGGTCGTTGAGCAGCACGTCGCCCACGCTCTTGGACTGGGTGTCCTCGATCAGCTGCTGGGTGTAGCTGGTGGTGGAGAACGAGGAGTTCTTCCAGTCCAGCGTGCCCAGCACGCCGTTGCGCGCCCCCGTGGCCACCTGGCCGCCTGCGAAGGGCTTGGACAGGCCCTGGGCCGATGCGTCGGCGCTGGCCTCTACCGTCACGGCCTCCAGCACGGTGTCACCGCCCCGGGTCTGGGCAATCAGCGCCTGATGGCTGCACAGGCAAAGAACGGCCAGGGATATGGGGCGAATGGAAGGCATGGGGATGGGATTGAGAATGATTTGCAGAACCTGTTAGCTTACCAACCACCTGGGCACGCAACTATGAGTTTTCTCAATCTGTTGCATCGAAGCAATCCTTGGGGTGATTGGTTTCAAAGGCCCTGATCGATAGTCCGTGCGCACTCACCCTGGCCTCCACCCTGCGGACTGCATCCTCCAGATGCCGTGGACGTGCCTGCCGTTCGCGGCGCCAGGATGCAGCTGGCACCCTGCCCTCGTCCGTCCGTCGCATGGCGCTGGCCCCGGCGGCGCCCGGCAGCGACAGTCCTGTCCCATACAGGCCCGCCAACCCGGGCCGCACGCCAGGACACCGCCATGCAAATGACACCGCTGATCGCCATCCACATGAGTGCCGCCCTCGGGGCCACGGCCACGGGCGCCATCGCCCTGCTGGCACGCCGCCAGGCCGCCGCCCATCCCCGCCTGCACCGCGCGGCCGGCCATGCCTTTGTCACGCTCATGGTCTGCGCGGCGGTGTCCGCCTGCTTCATCCGCGACTACCGCCTGCCCAACTGGGGCGGCTACACGCCCGTCCACCTGCTGGTGCCGCTGACCTTTGCCGGCCTGGGCCGGTCGTTCTGGCACCTGTACCAAGGCAACATCGCCGGCCACCGCAAGATCATGCGCAGCGTCTACATCGGCGCCTGCGTCGTGGCGGGCCTGTTCACCCTGCTGCCCGGCCGCTACCTGGGCGACCTGCTGTGGCAGCGGCTGGGCCTGGCCTGACGCCGCTTTCCTTCCCCCTGACGGAGAACTCCCCATGCGCACCCTTGATCCCCTTGATCCCCTCGATCCCTCTGCCCGCCACGACGACGATGCCCTGGAGCGCATGGCGCGCCGCCGCGCAGGCGCCAAGCTGGGCTGGATGATCCACGCCAGCGTCTATGTGCTGGTCAACCTCGGGCTGGCGGCGCTGTCGCTGTCCCAGGGCCGGCACTGGGCCATCTTCCCGGCCCTGGGCTGGGGCCTGGGGCTGGCCATCCACGGCGCCGTGGTCTGGCTGGCCCTGCCGGGCAACGGCTGGCACGGGCGCATGGTGGAGCGCGAGCGGCAGGCGCTGCAGTCACGCCAGGGCCGCGCCCGCTGAAACACGCCATGGGACTACCATTGCCCTCCATGCCCGACCCCGCATCCAACGCCACACGCCAGCCGGCCGCCCCTGGCCACATCGTGGAACGGACCACGCTGCTGCGCCACGGCATCGCGACGACCTCGGCCTGCGCCCTGATTGCCGCCGCATTCAGCCTGAGCAACCATGGCCGCTGGGACGTGAACCTCATCTACTCGCTGTCGATCGGCCTGACCAGCTGGCTCACCATCGAACTGGGCCGCTGGCGCCTGACGCGGGGCCAGGACATTCCCTGGCCCGGCGGCTGGCGCGGCGCCGCGCTGGTGGTGGCTGGCATCGTGACGGGGTTCGTGATCGGGTCGCTGATCGGCACGGCGTACAGGAAGTGGGCCGATCCCGACGCCAGCACGGCCCTGATGCACCGGCTGTGGATACCGCTGGCCGTCACCATCGTCGCCAGCACGGTGATGTCGCTGGCCTTCTTCCTGCTGGGCTACTCGCGCCACCTGCAGATGCAGGCCGAGCAGGCCCGACGCCAGGCGGCCGAGGCCAAACTCACCCTGCTGCAGGCCCAGCTGGAGCCGCACATGCTGTTCAACACCCTGGCCAACCTGCGCGTGCTGGTGGCCAGCGACCCGCAGCGCGCCCAGGCCATGCTGGACCATCTGATCGCCTACCTGCGCGCCACGCTGGGCGGCTCGCGCAGCACCGAGCATGCGCTGGGCGAAGAGTTCGCACGCCTGCGCGACTACCTGGCGCTGATGTCCATCCGCATGGGCCCGCGCCTGCAATACACGCTGGACCTGCCCGAGGACCTGGCCCAGGTGCCCGTGCCGCCGCTGCTGCTGCAGCCCCTGGTGGAAAACTGCATACGCCACGGACTGGAGCCCAAGCTGGAAGGCGGGCATATCGCCGTGCGCGCGCGCCGCACCGCCGGCGGCCCGCTGGAGCTGACCGTGGCCGACAACGGCATGGGCCTGGATTCCGGAGCGCCCGCCCTGCCCGGCAGCCGCTTCGGCACGGCCCAGCTGCGCGAGCGCCTGGCCAGCCGCTATGGCGACGCCGCGCACTTCGAACTGGCCGCCCTGCCCGAAGGCGGCACTCTGGCCAGAATCACCCTCAAATGCACCCCCTGAGTCGCTTCGCGCCTTCCCCCGTGTGCACGGCGCCCTCTCTCGCTTCGCGGGAGGGGAACGACACCCTCGGTGCGGGGCGGCCCTTCCTCGGTGCCCCTGAGTTGGGCCGCGCCAGGTTCATACGCTGTCGGCAATGCGCAAGTGAAATAGAAGACTGAAATGACCCACGCCCCCCGCGCCCTGATCGCCGAAGACGAACCCCTGCTGGCCGAGGACCTGCGCCAGGCACTGGCCCGCGCCTGGCCCGAGTTGCAGATTGCCGCCATGGTGGGCGACGGCCTGAGTGCCGCCCGGCAGGCGCTGGCGCTGCAGCCCGATGTGCTGTTCTTCGACATCCGCATGCCGGGCCAGAGCGGCCTGGAGGCCGCCGCCGAACTGGCCGACGCCTGGCCCGAGGCGCAGCCGTTTCCCATCCTGGTCTTCGTGACCGCCTATGACCAGTACGCCATGGACGCCTTCGAGGCCCAGGCCGTGGACTACCTGCTCAAGCCCGTGCAGCCCGAGCGGCTGGCGCGCAGCGTGCAGCGCCTGCGCGAGCTGCTGGCCCAGCGCACGGCGGCCCCGGCCGGCGCTGCGCTGGCGCAGGCGCTGGAGCAATTGCGGCACCTGGCCGGTGCCACGGCCCCCGCCGCCACCGCTACCGAGCCGCCGCTGCAGATGATCCAGGCTGGCGTGGGCACGCAGATCCAGATGGTGCCCGTGCAGGACGTCGTCTACTTCGAGGCCGCCGACAAGTACGTGCGCGTGCTCACGGCCTCGCATGAGTACCTGGTGCGCACGCCGCTCAAGGAGCTGCTGCCCCGGCTGGACGCCGAGGATTTCTGGCAGGTGCACCGTGGCACCGTGGTGCGCGCAGCCGCCATTGCCAGTGCCCAGCGCGACGAGGCCGGCCGGCTGTGGCTGCAGCTGCGCGAGCGAGCTGAGAAACTGGCCGTGAGCCGCCTCTACGCGCAGCGGTTCAAGGCGATGTAGGTGGCGATGTAGGTGGCGATGTAGACGCCGGCTCCGTCAGCGCAGCGGCGGCTGATCGGGCAGGTCCAGCACGTCGTCCCAGGCCACGCCCTGCATCTCGTCCCAGTGCGCGACGATCACGCAGCGCGGCCCGTGCCCGGCCACGGGCGCAGATTGCTGGCCGGCCCGGTTCAGCCCGGCCAGCGTGCGCTGCACATGGTCGATCGATCCCCGGTCCAGCGCGGCCAGCGGCTCGTCGATCAGCAGCAGCGGCACGCCGCTGGCCCAGCCCGCCGCCATCCACAGCTTGCGCAGGCTGCCCGTGGACAAGGCCAGCAGGGGCTTGTGCAGATGGGGCTCCAGCCCCAGGCCGTCGGCATGGGCCTGCCAGGCCGCCTCGCTCCAGGCCGGATGCAGCTGCCGCTGTGCCTGCACCCATTCCTGCGCGGGCCGGGCACGCTCGGCATTGGACAGTTCGGCGCGCGGGTCGCGCCAGAACAATGCAGGGCGCTGCGACGGGTCCGGCTGCTGCGGATATACCAGGCGCCCGGCCTGCAAAGGCAACTGGCCGGCCAGCATTTGCAGCAGGCTGGTCTTGCCGCAGCCCTCGCCGCCGCGCACCAGGCACAGGCCCACGGGCCAGTCGTGCGAGGCGCCATCCCACAGCAGCAGGCCCGGCTGCCCGAAGCGCAGGGACTGAGCGCTCACCATCGGCGGCGCCATCGATTGCTGTGCGGTGTCCATCTGAATGTCTTTCCGGTTCTGCGATGCCGGCGATTGTGCACGCGGCACAATGCCGGGCTTTCCATTTTTCCCATCACGCATGCGGACCCCACCATGACCCTCGACTACCTGGATTTCGACTACAGCGAAGACGACGAAGGCACGGGCTGCTGGGACGCCATGGCCAGCGTGCCCGCCACGCGCGTGCCGGCCCTGGCGGCCGAGGTGGAGCAATTGCTGGCCTGGGCGCACCGCCGCTTCAAGGGCCGGCGCGGCCCCATTGAGGAAGGCGGCGACTGGGACTACGAGCTGCAGGCCCAGGACGACGGCGGCCAGCCGCTGGGCTGGCGCTTTGACGCAGCCACGGCGCGCCTGCAATCCGTGGCGGCGGGGGATGGCCGCACCACGGTGAACCTGTCGATCAGCGGCAGCGCGGCCTTCGGCGAAGCATTGCGCCAGGCCTTCGAGCTGCAGGACTGAACATCAGCGCGCGACAGCCTGCGGCCCCTGCACGGAGGCCGGCCCCAGCGGCTCCCAGCGCCCGGCCACGTTCTTGAGCAAGGTGTTGACGGCGGCCAGCCGCCGGTTGCGCACATCGATCAGGCTGCGCCGCGCCGACAGCACCGTGGTCTGGGCGCTGAGCACATTCAGATAGGCCACCGTGCCCGCGCGGTACTGGTTGTTGACGACATCCAGCGCCTTCTGCGCTGCGGCCACGGCCTCGATCTGCACCTGCTGCTCGCGCGCCAGGGCGGATGCGGTGACCAGGTTGTCCTCCACCTCCTGCAACGCCGTCAGCACGGTCTGGCGGTAGGTGGCGGCGGCAAGGTCCAGCGAGGCACGCGCCGACTCCACGGCCGCCGTGCGCGCGCCGCCGTCGAACAGCGCCAGCGCCAGCGACGGGCCCAGCGACCAGAACAGGTTGGGCGCACTCACCAGGTTGGACAGCGATGCACCCCGGTAGCCGGCCGTGGCCGACAGCGTGAGCGCCGGGAAGAAGGCCGCGCGCGCCACGCCCACCTGGGCATTGGCGGCGGCCACGCGGCGTTCGGCCGCCGCAATGTCGGGGCGCTGCTCCAGCAGTTGGGACGAGAGCATGGCCGGCACCTCGGGCGGCGGCGGCAGCTCGGCGCCGGCCTCCAGGCTGAAGGCGGCCGGCGGCAGGCCCAGCAGCGCGGCCAGGGCGTGCTCCAGCTGGGCGCGGCTGGTCTGTGCCTCGATGAGCTGGGCCTGGGTGCTTTTGTACTGCGCCTCGGCCTGGGCCACGTCGGCCGACGAGGCCACGCCCGCGCGGTAGCGGTTGTTGGTGAGCTTCAGGCTTTGCTCGTAGCTCTGCAGCGTTTCCTGCAGCAGCCGCACGCTGGCATCGGCCGCGCGCAGCGAGAAATAGGTCTGCGTGATCGATGCCTGGGCCGACAGGCGCGCGGCGGCCAGGTCGTCGCTGCTGGCCTGGGCGCTGGCCTGGCTGGCGCTGACCGTGCCCGACACGCGGCCCCACAGGTCCAGCTCCCAGCTGGCGTTCAGGCCCAGCGAGTAGTTGGTCGAGATGTTGCCGCTACTGCCCGTGTTGCCGCCCGTGCCTGATGCACCCGATGCACCGGAAGCCCCGCCGCTGCGCGAGCGCGTGGCGCCGGCCGTGCTGCCCAGCGTGGGGAACAGCCCGGCCTGGCTGCTGGCCACGGCCGCCTGCGCGGCACGCAGGCGCGCGGCGGCCTGGGCAATGCTCTGGTTGCCGGTGGCGGCCTGCTGCTGCAGGCGGTTGAGCTGTTCGTCGCCGAACAGCTCCCACCAGTTGTCGGGCACTTGCGCACGCGACGGGTCCGCGGGCCGCCAGATGCCGGCCTCGGCCGCCTCGGGCGTGGCTTCCTTGAACTGGGCCGGCACCTCGAGTGCGGGGCGCTGGTAGGCGCTCTGCGTGGAGCAGCCGGCCAGCAGCGCGGCGGCCAGCCAGATCGCCGGGGTTTGGAGTGTCTTCAGCTGCATGGCCTTGGGCTTTCGGATTCGGTTCACTGGGGTGATGCGGCGGGCACAGGGGTGCCGCGGTCCTTGCCCTGCACGCGGCCACGCAGGCCCAAGGCACGCTGGCGCAGCCTGTCCAGCAGCACATAGACCACGGGCGTGGTGTAGAGCGTGAGCAGCTGGCTCAGCATCAGGCCGCCCACGATGGCAATGCCCAGCGGCTGGCGCAGCTCGGCGCCATCGCCCCGGCCCAGGGCCAGCGGCAGCGCGCCGCAGATGGCCGCCAGGCTGGTCATGAGGATGGGGCGCAGCCGCAGTTCGCAGGCGCGGTAGATGGCCTGGGCGGCCGTGGCATGGCCGGCGCGCTGCCGCTCCAGCGCGAAGTCGATCATCATGATCGCGTTCTTCTTGACGATGCCGATCAGCAAAATCACCCCGATCAGCGCGATCAGCGAGAACTCCGTCTTGAACAGCATCAGCGCCATCAGCGCACCCACGCCGGCCGAAGGCAGCGTGGACAGGATGGTCAGCGGGTGCACCAGGCTCTCATAGAGCACGCCCAGCACCAGGTAGATGGTGATGATGGCCGCCAGGATCAGCAGCGGCTGCCCCGACAGCGCCTGCTGGAAGGCCCCTGCCGTGCCGCTGAAGCTGCCGCGCACCGACACGGGCACACCCAGCTCGGCCACGGCCGCGCGGATGGCGTCGCTGGCATCCGACAGCGCCACGCCTTCGGCCAGGCTGAAGCTGATGGTGCTGGCCGGCGTGCCCCGGTCGTGGTTCACGGACAGCGGCGTGTTGGTGGTGGTGATGCGCGCAAACGAGGTCAGCGGCACCTGCTCGCCCTGGTTGTTCACGAAGAAGAAGCCGCGCAGCGTCTCGGGGCTTTGCAGGTAGCGCGGCGCGGCCTCCATCACCACGCGGTACTGGTTGAGCGGGTTGTAGATCACGCCCACCTGGCGCTGGCCGAAGGCGTTGTTGAGCGTGCCGTCGATCTGCGCCACCGTCAGCCCCAGGCGCGTGGCCGCGTCGCGGTCGATCACCAGCGAGGTCTGCAGGCCGAAGTCGGAGACATCGCTGTTGACGTCCGTGAGCTGGGGCAGCTGCGACAGCACCTGGCGGATGCGCGGCTCCCAGGTGCGCAGGTCCTGGATGTCGTCGGCCTGCAGCGTGTAGTCGTACGAGCCCGAGCTTTGCCGCCCGCCGATGCGGATATCGCTTTGCGTGACCATGAACAGCCTCGCGCCGGGCTCGTTCTTGAGCTTGTCGCGCAGGCGGTTGATCACCTCGTCGGACGATACCTTGCGCTCGGCCAGCGGCTTGAGCGACATGAACATGTTGGCCGCATTGCGCTGCCCGCCGCCCGTGAAGCCCGTCACGTACTCCACGGCCGGGTCTTCCTGCACGATGGACAGGAAGCGCTTGAGCCGCTGCTCCATGGCCTGGTAGGAGGTGGACTGGTCGGCCCGGATGAAGCCCATCACGCGGCCCGTGTCCTGGCTGGGCATGAAGCCCTTGTCGATGGCCATGTACAGGTGCACGTTCAGCGCCACCACGCCGGCCAGCACCAGCAGCACCAGCGGCTGGTGGCGCAGGCACCAGGCCAGGCTTGCGCGGTAGCCGGACATGGCACGCCGCTCGGCACGGCCCACCCAGGCGCCGAAACGGTCCCAGGCGCGGCCCATTGGCCCGCGCGGACGCGCCTGTGCAGCAGGCCGCTGCGGCCGCAGCAGCGCCGCGCACATCATGGGCGTGGTGGTCAGCGACACCACCATCGAGATCAGAATCGCCGCCGACATCACCACCGCGAACTCGCGGAAGAACCGCCCCACGATGCCGCCCATGAACAGGATGGGCACGAACACCGCGATCAGCGACAGGCTCATGGACACCACGGTGAACCCGATCTCGCGCGCCCCGTCCAGCGCCGCGCGCAGCGCGGTCTTGCCGCGCTCCATGTGGCGCATCACGTTCTCCAGCACCACGATGGCATCGTCCACCACAAAGCCCGTGGCCACGGTCAGCGCCATCAGCGACAGGTTGTCCAGCGTATAGCCGGCCAGGTACATCACGCCGAACGTGCCCGCCAGCGACACCGGCACGGCCACGGCCGGAATCAGCGTGGCCCGGCCATTGCGCAGGAACAGGAACACCACCAGGATCACCAGTGCCACGGCGATCAACAGCGCCCGCTCCACCTCCACCACCGAGGCACGCAGCGTAGGCGTGCGGTCGGACACGATGGTCAGATCGATGGCCTCGGGAATGGACGCCTTGAGCTGCGGCAGCAAAGAACGCACGCGCGCCACGGCCTCCAGGATGTTGGCATCGGGCTGCTTGAAGATCTGCAGCAGGATGGCGGGCTTGCCATTGGCCACGCCGTAGTTGCGCACGTCCTGCACCGAATCCGTGACATCGGCCACGTCCTGCAGCCGGATCGCATTGCCATTGCTCCAGCGCAGCACCAGCGGCGCATAGTCGGCCGCCACGCGCGCCTGGTCATTGGCGGTCACCTGCCAATAGTGGTCCTCGCGCTCCACCGCGCCCAGCGGCCGGTTGGCATTCGTGGCCGAAATGGCGGTACGCACCTGGTCCAGCGACACGCCGTTGGCCGCCAGCTTCACCGGGTCCAGCTCCACGCGCACGGCCGGCAGCGCCCCCCCGCTGATGGACGCCTGGCCCACGCCCTCCACCTGCGAGAGCTTCTGCGCCAGCACGGTGGATGCCGCGTCATACATCTGCCCGCGCGTCAGGGCGCTGGACGTGAGTGCCAGGATCATGATCGGCGCATCGGCCGGATTCACCTTGCGATACGTAGGATTGCCCGGCATGCCCGAAGGCAGCAGCGTGCGCGCCGCATTGATGGCAGCCTGCACATCGCGCGCCGCGCTGTCCACCGTGCGCGACAGATCGAACTGCAGCGTGATGCGCGTACTGCCCAGGCTGGAGCTGGACGTGATCTCATTGACCCCCGCAATCGCCCCCAGCGCCCGCTCCAGCGGCGTCGCCACCGTCGCCGCCATCGTGTCGGGGCTTGCACCGGGCAGGCTGGCCGACACCGAAATCGTCGGATAGTCCACCTGCGGCAGCGGCGCCACCGGCAGCAGGAAATACGACACTGCCCCCGCCAGCGCCAGGCCGATGGTCATCAGCATGGTGGCAATGGGCCGGAAGATGAACGGCGCCGAGAGATTGGAAAGCTGGCTCATGACCCAGCCCCAAAAACCCCAGGCCGAGCGAAGCGATGGCCCGTCCCCCGGCCTTCCCCCCTCTGCCCACGCCTGCGTTGGGGGCGATGCGGGGTGGCAAGCCTGCCGAGGGACAGGCTTGCTTCGTCATCTGACTTGCCGCAGTTGTCTGAGCGGCGCGCGAAGCGCAAAGCGAGTTCTGCGGCACACCCCGCATCGTGCCCAACGCAGGTTGCCCGCAGCGAAGCGAAGGGTCGTGGGCAGTGGGGGCGCATTTCTTTGCCTACTTTCTTGCTGCGAGGCAAGAAAGTAGGTCGGCCGCCGGGCCGAACCCCGGCCAGCGGCGCCAGCCAAGACAAGAGCGCAAGCTCAGGCATGAACGCTCTCCCGAGAAGAACGATCCCGCCACCTCTGCGCCCACCCCTCAAACGTCAAATAAATCACAGGCGTAGTGAACAGAGTCAACAACTGACTCACCAGCAAGCCCCCCACCAACGTCACCCCCAACGGATGCCGCAACTCACTGCCCACCCCCGTCCCCAGCATCAACGGCAAGGCCCCCAGCAAAGCCGCCAAGGTCGTCATCAGGATAGGCCGGAACCGCAGCAGGCAGGCCTGGTAGATGGCCTCGCGCGGCGTATGTCCCTCCTCGCGCTGCGCCTCCAGCGCGAAGTCGATCATCATGATCGCGTTCTTCTTGACGATGCCGATCAGCAGCACGATGCCGATGATGGCGATGATGTCCAGGTCCAGCCCCGCCAGCAGCAGGGCCAGCAGCGCGCCCACGCCGGCCGAGGGCAGCGTGGACAGGATGGTCACCGGGTGGATGGTGCTCTCATAGAGCACGCCCAGCACGATGTACATGGTGATCACCGCCGCCAGCACCAGCAGCAGCGTGTTGGACAGCGAGGCCTGGAAGGCCAGGGCCGCGCCCTGGAAGGCGGCGTCCACCGACAGCGGCATATGGCCCTCGGTGCGCAGCTGTGCCATCAGGTCCTGCACGGCCTTGACGGCATGGCCCAGCGACACGCCGGGCGCGGTGTTGAACGAGATGGTGGCGGCGGGCAGCTGGCCCACATGGTTCACGGCCAGGGCCATGGGCCGCTCGCTGACCGTGGCCACCGAGGACAGCGGCACGGGCGCGCCCGCGCTGGAGGCCACGTAGATGGACTGCAGCGCCTCGGGCCCGACCTTGAACTGCGGCGCCACCTCCAGCACCACGCGGTACTGGTTGGACTGCGTGAAGATGGTGGAGATCAGCCGCTGGCCGAAGGCGTTGTACAGCGCCGTGTCGATGGCCGAGACCGTCACGCCCAGCCGGCTTGCCTGGGCCCGGTCGATCTGCACGAAGGCCTGCAGGCCCTGGTCCTGCAGGTCGCTGCCCACGTCCACCAGCTCGGGCAGGTCGTGCATGCGCTCGACCAGGGCCTGGGTGCTCTTGGCCAGCTGCGCCATGTCGGGCGAGGACATCAGCAGCTGGTACTGGGTGCGCGCCACGCGGTCCTCGATGGTCAGGTCCTGCACGGGCTGGGCGTACAGGCGTATGCCCGGGATCTGCAGCGCATCGTCGGACAGGCGGCGCAGCACGGCGGGCACGCCATCGCGCTGGCCATGGGGCTTGAGGTCGATCAGCAGCCGGCCCGTGTTCAGCGTGGTGTTGCTGCCATCGACGCCGATGAAGGACGAGATGCTCTGCACGGCCGGGTCCTTGAGCAGCAGCTCGGCCAGGGCCTGCTGGCGCTCGGCCATGGCGGCAAAGGAGATGGACTGGTCGGCCTCGGTCGTGGCCTGGATGGTGCCCGTGTCCTGGTCCGGGAAGAAGCCCTTGGGCACGGCAAAGTACAGCAGCACGGTCACGGCCAGCGTGGCCAGGAAGACGATCCATGTCAGGCCCCGGCGGTCCAGCACCCAGGTGAGGATGCGGCCGTAGCCGGCGATGGTGCGGTCGAAGAAACGGCCCGTGGCGTGGTACAGGCGGCCATGCCGTTCTTCCTGGACCCCTTCGGGCTGGTGGCGCAGCAGCCGCGCGCACAGCATGGGCGTGAGCGTCAGCGAGACCACGGCCGAGATCAGGATGGCCACCGCCATGGTGATGGCGAACTCGTGGAACAGCCGCCCCACCACGTCGCCCATGAACAGCAGCGGGATCAGCACGGCGATCAGCGAAATCGTCAGCGAGATGATGGTGAAGCCGATCTGCCTGGCGCCCTTGAGCGCGGCCTGCATGGGCGGCTCGCCCTTTTCCACGAAGCGCGCGATGTTCTCGATCATCACGATGGCATCGTCCACCACGAAGCCGGTGGAGATCGTCAGCGCCATCAGCGTGAGGTTGTTGATGGAAAAACCGGCCAGGTACATCACGCCGAAGGTGCCGATCAGCGACAGCGGCACGGCAAAGCTCGGTATCAGCGTGGCCGAGGCGCTGCGCAGGAAGACGAAGATCACCGCCACCACCAGGGCGATGGCCAGCATCAGCTCCAGCTGCATGTCGTTGACCGAGGCGCGGATGGTCACCGTGCGGTCGGTCAGCACCTGCACGTCCAGCGAGGCCGGCAGCGTCTCCTTGAGCTGGGGCAGCAGCGCCTTGATGCGGTCCACCGTCTCGATCACGTTGGCGCCGGGCTGGCGCCGGATGTTGAGGATCACGCCCGCGCGCGAGCCACCCTCGGGCGTGCCGGCCCAGGCGGCCAGGCGCGTGTTCTCGGCATCGTCCACGGTCTGGGCGATGTCGGACAGGCGCACGGGCAGGCCGTTCTTGAAGGCGATGATGAGGTTGCGGTACTCGGCCGCCGACTGCAGCTGGTCGTTGGCATCGATGGTGGAGGCGCGCGCCGGCCCGTCGAAGCCGCCCTTGGCCTGCTTGACGTTGGCGGCGGCGATGGCGGTGCGCACATCGTCCAGCGTCATGCCCAGGCCGGCCAGCGCCGTCGGGTTGGCCTGGATGCGCACGGCGGGCCGGCGACCACCCGCAATCGCCACCAGTCCCACGCCGTTGACCTGCGAGAGCTTGGGCGCCAGGCGGTTTTCCACCAGGTCATTGACGCGGATCACCGGCAGCGAGGGCGAGGTGATGGCCAGCGTGAGGATGGGCGCATCTGCCGGATTGACCTTGCTGTACAGCGGGGGCATGGGCAGGTCGCTGGGCAGCAGGTTGGCACCCGCGTTGATGGCGGCCTGCACCTGCTGCTCGGCCACGTCCATGGCCATGTCCAGCGCAAAGCGCAGCGTGATCACCGAGGCGCCGCCCGAACTGGTGGACGACATCTGCGACAGCCCCGGCATCTGGCCGAGCTGGCGCTCCAGCGGCGCGGTGACGTTGGACGTCATCACGTCGGGGCTGGCGCCCGGGTACAGCGTGGTGACCTGGATGGTGGGGTAGTCCACCTCGGGCAGGGCCGAAATCGGCAGCAGCCGGTAGGCCAGCAGGCCGGCGATCAGCACCGCCACCATCAGCAGCGAGGTGGCGACGGGTCGCAGGATGAAGATGCGGGAAAGATTCATGGGGCCGCCTGGAAGGGCTTGCGGTCTTCAGGTGCCGGGCGCTGCTCAGCGCCCGGCAGGAGCGGGAGCCGCTGGAGCCGCCGGAGCGGCAGACGCCGGGCCGGGCGATGGCTGGGGCGAGCCCGGTGACGGCGCAGGTGCCTGGGATGCAGGCGCGGAACCTTCGGCGGCCGGTGCTCCGCTGCCGGCGCCATTGCTGCCGCCACTGTTGCCACCGCCAGTGCCGCCATTGCGCTGCCCACCGCGCTCGGCGCGCAGCTTCTGCAGGTAGGCCTTGCGCTCGTCGGGGTTCATGGTCGCCAGCTTGGCGCGCACATCGGGCGGCAGATTGCGCATGCCGCGCGGCTGGCTGGAGGCGTCCTGCACGGCCTGGTCCACCTTCTGCACCTTGTCGGGCTCGATCACCGTGACCTTGGCGCCTTCGCGCAGGCGGTCAATGCCATCGACCACCACCTGCTCGCCAGGCTTGAGTTCGCCCTTCACGCTCACCCGGTCGCCATCGGTCACGCCCACGGTGATGCGCCGCTGCGTCACCGTGCCATCCTCCTGGACCAGATAGACGTAGTTGTTCTGCACGGCCGTGGTCGGCACGGTCAGCGCCTGCTCCAGCCGGTCCACTTCCAGCCTGACGTTGACGAACTGGTTGGCGAACAGCCGGCCCTCGGCATTGTCGAAGGCGGCCTTGGCCTTGATGGTGCCGGTGGCGATGTCGATGCTGTTGTCCACCGCATTCAGGCGGCCGCGCCCCAATTGCTGCTTCAGGTCCCGGTCCCACAGCTCCACGGGCAGCTCGCGGCCCTCGGCCAGGCGCCGCGCCAGCGTGCCCACATGGGCCTCGGGCACGGAGAACACCGCGTCGATGGGCTTGACCTGGGTGATGGTGACGATGCCGTTGGCATCCGAAGGGTTGACCACATTGCCCCGGTCGGCCTGGCGCAGGCCCAGCCGGCCCGCAATGGGCGCCGTGATGCGCGTGTAGCTCAGTTGCAGCTTGGCCGCATCGGCCTGGGCCTGGTCGGCGGCCACCGTGCCCTGGTACTGGCGCACCAGCGCAGCCTGGGTATCGACCTGCTGGCCGGCAATGGAATCCTGGGCCTGCAGCTCCTTGTAGCGCTGCAGGTCCAGCTGGGCGTTCTTGAGCAGCGCCTGGTCGCGCTGCAGCGTGCCCTGGATCTGGTTGAAGCTGGCCTGGAAGCTGCGCGGATCGATCTCGGCCAGCAGCTGGCCGGCCTTGACCTCGTCGCCTTCCTTGAAATGCAGGCGCAGCAACTCGCCCGACACCTTGGCGCGCACCACGGCCGTGGCGCGCGGGTTCATGGTGCCGATGGCGCTGATCAGCACGCGCATGTCGCGCCGCTCCACCACGCCCACGGACACCGGCTGCGCCTGGGCACCCATGGCGCCGGGGCCGCCAGGCCCACCCGGCCCGCCGGGGCCGCGCCGGCCGCCTCCCGCACGCCCGCCACCCGGGCCGGGCGCACCGGCCGAGGCCTGCTCGCCCTGCGCCGGCGCCCGCTTGTTCCACCACCACAGCCCGCCCCCCGCCACCAGGGCCAATGCCACCACGCCCCACATCAGGGCAGGCCGTACCCGGCCACGCTGGCGTGCGCCGTTGGCATCTGCAACAAGGGGGCTGCTGGACAGGCGTTTCATGGTCACTGCGGGAAATCGTGGGAGGAAGCCGTGGGCCCGGCCCCGGAACGGGGCACGGCGGCGGATGCGGCTATGGTAGCCAGTCCCATGCTCTCCAAAACGAGGCAGATCGCCGTTTTACGCAGGCATTACCCCCGCTTTACCCCGGCTTTACCCGCCCTGGCCAGAGCGTTTTCGGAAACAGGTCGGCCACCCGTCGGCAGGGCCTCAGACAGGGCACGGCGCTCACAACACTGTTGACCCAGGCACGGCCAATGCGGGGCGCACCGGCCCGAAAGCCCATTGAAAACAAGGCATTGCACCCCAGCCCGGCGCAGGTCGCGCCTGTCACCCCGTTGGACTGCACCCCGCGCTTGTGGCTACGATGCGCGGCCGCCGGCCTGCAGGCGCAGGCCGCCATCCATCCGTCCCAGGAGAACACCATGACGACTGCCAACCCACGCCTGACCGACCACCCCGAAGAAGCCGCCGTGCGCGTGCCGCTGGAGCTGTACATGCGCGGCCATGCCGAGGACAACAGCGCCCACATGCGCGCCGCCTTCATGCCCACCGCCCGCATCGAAAGCGTGCGCGAAGGCCCGCTGACCTCCTGGGACATCGACACCTACTGCGCCCGCTTCAAGGGCCAGCCCGCCGCCGACGAGGCCACGCGCCGCCGCAGCATCGACGCCATCGACATCGGCGGCACGGCGGCCAGCGCCAAGATCACCCTGGTGCACGGTGCCATCACCTTCATCGACTACTTCGTGCTGCTCAAGACGGAAGCGGGCTGGAAGATTGCCAACAAGGCCTTCCATGCCCAGCCGCACTGACATCACCAGGGCTTGACATGAGCCAGCAGGCCGTAGGTCAGCGCACCAGCCAAGGTCGGCATGGCAATGCCTCCACGCACCAGGCGTGCGAGGCAGATGGCCAGCAAAGCCACGGAGATCACGGCCACCCGCCCCCAGCGGACATCGCTGACCAACAGCCCCCAGGTTGACACCACGAACAGGGCAGCGATGGCGGCGGGCCCGACACCCGCCAGCCACCTCTGCACCTGCGGGGACGCCCGTGCAGAGTGCCCTCTGCGGCGTGCTTGCCACAACGGCAACCAGCGCAGGCCAAAGGTGCCGGCACCGCACAACAGCAAGATCCAGAATGTGTACGACATGGTGATCAGCCCCTATCGGCCGTGGCCGCATGCGCCAGCGCACCGCACAGGATCGCCAGCGCCAGGGCGTGGTAGCCCGGAATGAAGCAAACCAGCACCGCAGCGACCACGGCGGCCGTGAGCACCGCACGCCACCAGCGCAGCACCCCCGCCTCCAGCAGCAGCGCAAAGAACAATGCCGGCAGAACGAAGGCCAGCGCCTCGCGGACGGCTGCCGGCCACCGATCCACCTCGCCCACCAGCGTCACCCCCATCACCGTGCCGCCCACCCAGGCCGCGTAGGCGCCAAGTTGCAGGCCCAGAAACCAGTGCTCGCGCTCGGCCTCTGGCACGCCCTGCATCTTGCTCATGGCGGTGGCAAACACCTCGTCGGTCAGGCCAAAGGCCAACCAGGGCGTGGCCAGGCGCTGCCGCGGCCCCAGCACCACCTGCAGGGCCGGGCCATACAGCACATGCCGCGCATTCATCAACAGCACCGTGGGCAAAGCGGTCCACAGCCCGGCTCCCGAAGCCAACAACGAAATCAGCAGGAACTGGCTGGCTCCGGCATAGACCAGCACGGAAGCCAACACCGCAATGGATGGAGCAAGACCCGCCTGAACGGCCGCCACGCCAAAGGAAAAAGCAATCGGCAGATAGCCTGTTGCCACGGAGAGGCTGGCGGTCAGGCCGGCAGCCAGCGGACGAGCGCCGCTCACGCCGCGCCTCCGAACCCTTTCGCCACAGGATTGCCGACAATCGTGCCGGGCAAGCCGGCCTCATTCCCAGCCAAACACATGATCGCCTCCCTCTATGAAAGAAGATCGATCAATATAGCGCCTCAACTCCCGTCACTGCAGCCCCATGCCACCCGCCTGCGGCGCCCCGTCTAACCCACCCCGCACACCAGGGGCGTGATGCCCTCGGGCCCGTCATCCTCCAGCGGCTGCGGGGGCTGGGCGGCGGCAAGCTTGCCTTCTTCCACGGTCATGCCGCGTGGCAGGGCCACGCCGTTTTTGGCGGCCAGGACCTCGGCCATGATGCTGACGGCGATTTCGGGAGGCGTCTTGCTGCCTATGTACAGGCCGATGGGGCCGCGCAGGCGCACCAGTTGCGCGTCGCCCAGGCCGAAGTGCTCGCTCAGGCGCTGCAGGCGCAGCGCGGTGTTGCGGCGCGAGCCGATGGCGCCGACGTAGAAGGCCGGGGATTCCAGGGCTTCCATGAGGGCCAGGTCGTCGAGCTTGGGGTCGTGCGTGAGGCCGATGATGCAGGTGCGCGCATCGGCGCGCATGGTGCGCACAAGGTCATCGGGCATCTCGCGCGACAGCTGCACGCCGGCCACGCTCCAGTGGCGGCTGTATTCCTCGCGCGGGTCGCAGACGGTGACCGCAAAGCCGTTGAACAGCGCCATGGTGGCCAGGTATTCGGACAGCTGGCCTGCGCCGATGAGCAGCATGCGGTACTCGGGGCCGAAGCTGTTGGCGACCTGCTGCCCGTCATGCACCAGCGGCTCGGGCGCGTCGCTGACCTGCTGGGCGACCTGGCCCGTGGCCTTGTCCACGGTGCGCCGCACCATGCGGCCTTCGTCCAGCCATTGCACGAGTTGCTGCAGCGCAGCAGCGTCGGGATTGAATTCGAGCAGCAGCTCCAGCGTGCCGCCGCAGGGCAGGCCGAAGCGGTGGGCCTCGTCGGCGCTGACGCCGTAGCGCAGCAGCCGGGGCGCGCCGTCGCTCAGGGCGTCGGCGTCCGAGGCGTGGCTGTAGCGGGCGATCAGGTCGTCCTCGATGCAGCCGCCGGACACGGAGCCGACCACGGCGCCCGAGGCCCCCAGCGCCATGATGGAGCCGATGGGCCGGGGCGACGAGCCCCAGGTACGCACCACCGTGGCCAGCAGCGCGCGCTCGCCCTGAGCGCGCCATTGCGCGAGGTGGCGCAGAACATGAACATCCAGGTTTTCCATTGCAAATCTCCACGCCGGCACCTGGCTTGCCTGTGCAGCTGGGCGCCTGGCGTTTTTCGGCGGCTATTGTCTCTCTGCATCAAGAAGGGTGCTGCAGCATGTAAAAAGGGCTTGGTAGCGCAGGGCGAAGCATAGAAGCCACAACAAATCTGAGGCCAGAGACGCCGAGCAAGAGCCGCCTCGCGGCGGGGGCGCCCAGCCGAGGGCGTCGTCCCCCTCCCGCGAAGCGAGAGAGGGGGAAGCGGCGCAGCCGCTCAGGGGGAGCGCCCTAGTACCGCGAAAGCAGCCAGCCGGCGCCCAGGACGACGACGATGGCCAGCCCCCAGCACCACAGCGGTATGGCGCGGCGCGAGCGTTCCTCGGCCTCGGTGGCCGGTGCGGCATCCAGCGGCGTGGCCACGCCGGCTGCGGCGTCGTGCTCCCAGGCCTGGGCGTCCACGGTGGGCTCGATGTGGCCGGTTTCATCGGCCAGGCCGGCAGGCAGGTGGGACAGGTCGGCGGTGTCGCCTGCATCGGCAGGCGCTGCCGCCGCGCGCGGGTGGCGCTGCTGCATCAGCGTGTCGAAGCGCGCGAAGAAGTCGTCGGCCATGTTGCGGGCGGCGCCGTCGATCAGCCGCTGGCCCAGCTGGGCGATCTTGCCGCCGACCTGGGCCTGCACGCTGTAGCTGAGCAGGCAGCGCGGCTGGCCTGCGGCGTCAGCGGGCTCGGGGGTGAGGGTGACGTCGGCCTCGCCCTTGCCGAAGCCGGCCACGCCGCCCTGGCCTTCAAAGGCGATGCGGTAGCGCTCGGGCGGCGTGATGTCGGACAGCGTGACCTTGCCGCTGAACTTGGCCGATACCGGCCCCACCTTGACCGCCATGCCCACGGCGTACTGGTCATCGCCCTGGGGTTCGAAGCGGTCGCAGCCGGCCAGGCAGGCCTTGAGCGTTTCGGGATCGTTGAGCGCCTCCCAGGCCTGCTGCTGGCTGACGGCGAGGGAACGGCTGGCTTGCATTTCCATGGCAATTCCTTTCTGCGATGGGGGTGGCCGCAAGCGGCTCAGCGGCCTGGCGCCGCCAGCAGCCGCGCCAGGTGAACGGCCAGTTGCTGCAGCGATTCCAGGTTGTGTACCGCAAGCATGGCATGGGCATGACGATGCAGCACGGCCGCCCCCTGGGCCAGTGGGGCATACCCGTCAAAGCGCAGCAGCGGGTTGAGCCACAGCAGCCGCGCGCTGTGGCGGCGCAGCCAGGCCAGTTCGCGGTCCAGCTCGGCGGCATCGCCGGTGTCCAGGCCGTCGCTGATGATGAGCACCAGGGTGCGCCGGCCCACCAGGCCTGAAACCTGGTGGCGCGCATGCAGGCGGCGCAGTTCGCCCAGGCTGCTGCCCAGGCGCGTGCCGCCGCCAAAGTCGGCAATGGCGGCGTTGGCGCGCTCGAGCATGGCGTCTGTATCGGCCTGGGCAAAGGCCGGGCCCAGGTCGCGCAGCTCGGTGCCGAAGCTGAAGACCTGGCGGCGCAGGCCCGCATGGCGCTGCGTGCTGGTGGCCGCGTGCAGGAAGGCCAGCAGCAGCCGCGCATAGCGCTCCATGGAGCCCGAGACATCGACCAGGGCCAGCCAGGGCAGCGGCAGGCGCCGCCGTTCGCGCCGCAGCAGCTGCAGCATTTCGCCGCCGTGGCGCGATGCCGCACGCAGGCTGGCAGCCCAGTCGGGCACCGCGCCGCGCTGGCCGGTGCGCGTGCGGCGGCTGCGGTAGCGGGGCAAGGGAAGGGCAATGTCCCGGGCCAGGCGCTGCACCAGCAGGTATTCGCTGGCGCTGAGCTGGTTGAAGTCGGCATGGCGCAGGCGGTGGCGCTCGCTGGCCGTCATGGCAGCGTCCAGCTTCAGCTCTTCATCGACGGCGGCCCTGCCCTCGCCTGCCTGGCGGGGCGACAGGGCTTCCTGCACGCGCGGGCGGTGGCGCGGCGCGGACGGCCGGGGCGCCTGCGGCAGCAACTGGGCCAGCAGTTGCCGGGCCACATCGGGATTGCGGAAGTAGGCGTCGAACAGTTCGCGGAACACGGCGCGGTCCTGGGCGTTGCTCACAAATACGGCCTCCAGCGCTGCGGCCATGTCCTCGCGCGCCAGGCCGACAAGGGACAGGGCCTGCTGGGCCAGCGCCATGCGCCCGCCATCCACGGGCACGCCCGCGCGGCGCAGCGCACGCGCAAAGCCGACCAGGTTGCCTGCGAGCTTGCCGCTGCGCGCATCGCCCAGCCAGCTGGTGCGCTCGCCCCCATCGGCGGCACCGGCGGCACCGGCTGCACCAGCCGTCACGGCGCGGGCTCCGGCGCCAGCAGTTGCTGCAGCCGCTCGGGCGTGAGCGCGGCCACGTCCTCGCGCTGCTTGAAGAGGATGCCGGCCGTGTCGTGCACGACTTCGGGATCGACCACCAGGGTGTCCAGCGCCACCAGGGCCTTGGCCCATTCCACGCTTTCGGCAATGCCGGGCACGCGCTGGAAGGCGTCGGCAAAGGGCTGGCTGCGCAGCCGCCCCACGAAGCTCGCCACCTGGGCCGTCAGGACCTGCCCGGCCCCAGGTACCAGGGCGCGCACGATGGCCAGCTCACGCTCGCGCCCGGGATAGTCCAGCCAGTGGTAGAGGCAGCGGCGCTTGACGGCGTCGTGCAGGTCGCGCGTGCGGTTGCTGGTGAGCACGGTCACGGGCGGCACGCGTGCCGCCACCGTGCCCAGCTCGGGAATGCTGACCTGGTACTCGCCCAGGTATTCGAGCAGGAAGGCCTCGAAGGGCTCGTCGGCGCGGTCGATCTCGTCGATCAGCAGCACGGCGCCGGGCTCGGGCTGCTGCAGGGCCTGCAGCAGCGGGCGGCTTACCAGGTAGCGCTCCTGGTAGACCTCCTGCTCGGCGCGCTGCATGCGGTCGTGCTGCGGTGCAGCCGCGGGCTGCGCCGAAGCCAGCTCGGCCGCGCGCAGGTGCAGCAGCTGGGCCGCGTAGTTCCATTCATACAGCGCCTCGCGCTGCTCCATGCCGTCATAGCACTGCAGCCGGATCAGGCGGCGCTCCAGCACGCGCGCCAGCGCCTGGGCCAGCGCGGTCTTGCCCACGCCGGGCTCGCCCTCCAGCAGCAGCGGACGCTGCAGCCGCAGGGCCAGGAAGACGGCCGTGGCCAGGCGCCGGTCGGCGAAATAGCCTTCGTCCTGCAGCGCGGCGACCAGGGCGTCTATGGAGGCAATGGCTTGCTCGGAAGGCATCCGCCGTGTCACCCCAGCATCTGCGATACCGCACGCTGCGTCTGCACGCTGATCAACTGCGCCCGGTAGCGCGCGCTGGCATGCAGGTCGCTGTTGAGGTCGGCATGGTCGATCAGCACCTGGGCGGCCGCGTCGGGCGTGAAGCTCTGGTTGAGCGCGGCCTCCAGCCCCGCATGGCGGAACACGCTGAGCCCGGCGCCCGTGATGGCCACGCGCACGCCGCTGTCGGTCTGGGCGACGAAGACGCCCACCAGGGCGAAGCGCGAGGCGGGCTGCTTGAACTTGAGGTAGGCGGCCTTCCTCGGCACGGGAAAGCGCACGGCCGTGATCAGCTCGCCGCTGCCCAGCGCCGTGGTGTACATGCCCTGGAAGAAGTCGTCGGCCGCGATCTCGCGCCGGTCGGTGACGACAGTGGCGCCCAGGCCCAGCACGGCGCTGGGGTAGCAGGCAGCGGGGTCGTTGTTGGCCAGCGAGCCGCCGATGGTGCCGCGCGCACGCACCTGGCGGTCGCCGATGCCGCCGGCCAGCTCGGCCAGGGCCGGGATGGCGGCCTGGACCTGCGGGTTGGCGGCCACGTCGGCGTGGCGTGTCATGGCGCGGATTTCCACGGTCTGGCCGTTGACGGCGATGCCGGCCAGGCCCTGGACGCGGTTCAGGTCCACGATCTGTTCGGGCCGCGCCAGGCGCAGGCGCATCGATGGCAGCAGGCTTTGCCCGCCGGCCAGGTACTGGCCGCCCTGGGCGGCCAGGGCAGCGGCGTCGGCCGTGGTGCCAGGGGCTTCATAGGTGAATGCGTACATGGCGCTCTCCTCAGGAGGTGGCTGCGGCGTCGATGGCCGACCAGACACGGTGCGGGCTGGCCGGCATGTCCAGGTCCCTGACACCCAGGGGATGCAGTGCGTCAAGCACGGCATTGATGACGGCGGGCGGCGAGCCTATGGCCCCCGCCTCGCCGCAGCCCTTGGTGCCCAGCGGGTTGTGCGTGCAGGGCGTGCAGACGGTGCCGAGCTTGAATTCGGGGAAATCGTCGGCGCGCGGCATGGCGTAGTCCATGAAGCTGCCGGTGAGCAGCTGGCCGGTCTCGCGGTCGTAGACGCAGTTTTCCAGCAGCGCCTGGCCTATGCCCTGGGCCACGCCGCCGTGCACCTGGCCCTCGACGATCATGGGATTGATGATGGTGCCGAAGTCGTCCACGGCGCTGAAGCGGTCCACGCGCACCACGCCCGTGGCCGGGTCCACCTCGACCTCGCAGATGTAGGTGCCTGCGGGAAAGGTGAAGTTGGTGGGGTCGTAGAAGGCGGTTTCGTTGAGGCCGGGCTCCAGCTTGTCCAGCGGGTAGTTGTGCGGCACATAGGCGGTGAGCGCGATCTGGGCGAAGGGGATTTTCTTGTCCGTGCCTCGCACCGTGAACTCGCCGCCCGCGAAGTCGATGTCGGCGTCGCTGGCCTCCATCAGGTGGGCTGCGATCTTCTTGGCCTTGGCCTCGATCTTGTCCAGCGCCTTCATGATGGCCGCGCCGCCCACGCTGATGGAGCGTGATCCGTAAGTGCCCATGCCGAACGGCACACGGCCCGTGTCGCCGTGGACGATGTCCACGTTCTCCACGGGTATCCCCAGGCGCGCGGCCACCACCTGGGCGAAGGTGGTCTCGTGCCCCTGGCCGTGGCTGTGCGAGCCCGTGAACACGGTGACGCTGCCCGTGGGGTGCACGCGCACCTCGCCGCATTCGAAGAGGCCGGCCCGCGCGCCCAGGGCGCCCGCGATGTTGCTGGGCGCCAGGCCGCAGGCCTCGATGTAGCTGCTGTAGCCCAGGCCGCGCCTGAGGCCCCGCGCCTCGCTGTCGGCACGGCGCGCGGCAAAGCCGGCCACGTCGGCCAGGGCCTCGGCCTTGTCCATGCAGGCGCCGTAGTCGCCCACGTCGTACTGCAGGGCCACGGGCGTCTGGTAGGGGAAGCTGGTGACGAAGTTGCGCCGCCGTATCTCGGCCTGGGACAGGTTCAGCTGCCAGGCGCAGCGGCTGACCAGGCGCTCCAGCAGGTAGGTGGCCTCGGGCCGGCCCGCGCCCCGGTAGGCATCGACGGGCGCGGTGTGGGTGAACCAGGCATCGACTTCCACATAGACCTGGGGCGTGGCGTACTGGCCGGCCAGCAAGGTGGCATAGAGGATGGTGGGCACGGCGCTGGCGAAGGTGCTCAGGTATGCGCCCAGGTTGGCATCCGTGTGCACGCGCATGGCCAGGAACTTGCCGCTGGCGTCCATGGCCATCTCGGCATGGCTGACGTGGTCGCGGCCATGGGCGTCGGTGAGGAAGGACTCGCTGCGGTCGGCCGTCCACTTGATGGAACGATTGAGCTTGCGCGCGCCCCAGGTCAGGCAGACATCCTCTGCATACAGGAAGATCTTGGAGCCGAAGCCGCCGCCCACGTCGGGCGCGATCACGCGCACCTTGTGCTCGGGCAGGCCCATGACGAAGGCCGTCATCAGCAGCCGCTCGACGTGCGGGTTCTGGTTGGCCACGTACAGCGTGTACTCGTCATTGGCGCGGCTGTAGCTGCCGATGGCCGCGCGCGGCTCCATGGCGTTGGGAACCAGGCGGTTGTTGACCAGGTCCAGCTGGGCGATGTGGGCGGCACCGGCGAACACGGCATCCACGGCGGCCTTGTCGCCGATGGCCCATTTGTAGCAGTGGTTGTCGGGGGCGATGTCGTGCACCACCGCGCCGGGCACGCTGCCGGCCGCCGCGTCGGCCACCAGCACCACGGCGGGCAGCGGGTCGTAGTCCACCTCCACCAGCTCGGCCGCGTCGCGCGCCTGCTCCAGCGTCTCGGCCACGACCATGGCGACCTGGTCGCCCACGTAGCGCACGGTGTCCAGCGCCAGGATGGGATGCGGCGGCTCCTTCATGGGCTCGCCGTTGGTGCTGGTGATCAGCCAGCCGCAGGGCAGGCCGTTGATCTTGTCGGCCGCCACGTCGGCGCCCGTGAGCACGCCGATGACGCCGGGCGCGGCCCTGGCCGCGTCGGTGGACACGGAGCGCACAAGCGCATGCGCGTGCGGCGAGCGCACGAACACCGCATGGGCCTGGGCGGCCAGCGCGATGTCGTCGGTGTACTGGCCCGCGCCCGTGAGGAAGCGGTAGTCCTCCTTGCGCTTGACGGGCTCGCCGATGTGGGGGAGCTTGGAAAAGTCGGATGCACCCATGGCTGTCTCCTTGTGGTGACCTGCGGCGCTCAGGCCGCAGGCCCTGCCATGGCCTGGCTGCCCTTTTTCACGGCGGCCACGATGTTCTGGTAGCCTGTGCAGCGGCACAGGTTGCCCTCCAGCGCCTCGCGGATCTCGCGATCGCCCGCGCACGGCTGGCGCTGGCACAGGTCCACGGCGCTCATGACCATGCCCGGCGTGCAAAAGCCGCATTGCAGGCCGTGGCACTCCTTGAAGGCCGCCTGCATGGGATGCAGGCCGCCGTCGATATCCGCCAGCCCTTCGATGGTGCGCACCTCGCAGCCCTCGGCCTGCACGGCCAGCATGGCGCAGGACTTGACGGCGTGGCCGTCGACGATGACGGTGCAGGCCCCGCACTGGCTGGTGTCGCAGCCCACATGCGTGCCGGTCAGGCGCAGGTGCTCTCGCAGCGCATGCACGAGCAAGGTGTTGGGTGGAACGTCGATGCGCTGCGCGCGCCCGTTGACGGTGAGCTGGACATTCATCGTGCTGTCTCCTGCCTGTGTTCGGCGGTGATCTGGAACGTGGGGGAACGCCGGAAACCTCGCCTGCCATGGTCGCCCTGCCCGCAGGCGCCCGTTCTAGGGTTGACCCGCAAGCCCGGGCCGGGCGGCGCGGATATTCTCAAAATGACACAGTCGTCACCGCAGCCGCAGCCCGCACCGCTTGCGCCTGCGCCCCCGGCTTCGACCGTGCCCGCCTGCCAGCCCGTTCGCAATCCCTTGCCAGCCAGCCACAGGAGTCCCCGCCCCATGTTCGCCCTGAGCCCCGACGCCGCGCAGCCCTGCCCCGCCGATCCGCGCCACGCGCAGATCGCCCGGGCCCGCAGCCTGGCCTTCGGCGAGCAGGCGCTGGCCGGCATGCCGCCTGCCACTCTGCCCGCCACCCCTGCCGGCATCGCGCCCTGGCTGTGGCGCTCCTGGCAGCGCTGCCTGGCGGCAGGCCGCCGCCCGGGCGAGCGCGTGGTCTACGAAGCGCTGGGGCCGCATGCGCTGCGCCAGGCACGTGACGGCCACGAGGCGCTGCTGCAGGCGGCGCACCCCGTGATGACCCAGCTGGTGGGCGCCGTGGGCGCCATGCGCTACTTCAGCCTGCTGACCGATGCGCACGGCACCGTGCTGGACGTGCAGGGGCCGCTGGACCGCAGCGACATCCGCGTGCAGGCCATCGCCCGTGTGGGCGTGGACCTGTCCGAGCAGGGCGTGGGCACCACCGCCATCGGTGCGGCCCTGGCCGAGCACGGCCCCGTCTGGCTGCACCGGGCCGAGCATTTCTTCGAGGCCAACCGCCACTACAGCTGCGCTGGCGCACCGCTGTACGCCCCGGACGGCCGCTGCCTGGGCATGCTGGACATCACGGGCGTGGACGTGCCCGAGCGGCCCGAGCTGATGCACCTGGCGCTGCGCTGCGCCCGCGCCATCGAGGACCGGCTGCTGCGCGCCCTGCCCCACGCGCTGCTGCTGCACCTGAACTGGCCCGGCGGGCCTCTGGGCCAGGAGGGCGAAGGCCTGCTGGCCGTGGACGCCGAAGGGCATGTGGCGGGCAGCAATACCCTGGCGCGCCAGCTGGTGCCCCAGCCGCTGGCGCAGCCGGGCCAGCCGCTGCACTGCAGCGAACTGCTGGCCATGCCCTGGACGGCGCTGGTGGAGCATGCGCGCCAGCGCCCCAACGAACCGCTGCGCCTGCCGCTGTGGTCGGGCCTGCGGCTGCAGGCACTGGTGCAGCCCGGGCCCCAGCTGCGCCAGCTGCTGCCTGCGCTGGGCACGGCGGCACTCGCTGCCGCCGCCCAGGCCAGCCCGCTGCGCGCCAGCGAGGGCGTGCTGATCGAGCAGGCCCTGCAGGATGCCCAGGGCAATGTGACCCGGGCCGCCCGCGCGCTGGGCATCAGCCGGGCCACGATGTACCGAAAACTGGGCGCCCGCAGGCCCCGCGCGACAACCTGAACGGGACGTTTCCTCGGGTTCACACGGATTTCTTTTAGGGGGAGCAGGCCGCCTGCGGCGTTCGGGTCTCCGTAGAATCGACGGCTTTGGTCCATGCGCCGACAAGAGCGCTGCGCGCCGGCCTACAGGCCGGCGTACGGCGACGGACCCAATACAGCCTACTTTTTGGAGACACCATGCAGGCTTTGCTCAAATTCTCAAGAGGGGTCGACTGGCTCAACAGCCTGGTCGGGCGATGCCTTATCTGGCTGATCCTGGCCTCGACGGTCATCAGCGGCATCAATGCCATCGTGCGCAAGGTGTTGCACACCAGCTCGAACGCCTACCTCGAAGTGCAGTGGTACCTGTTCGCCGCCTCCTTCCTGCTGGCCGCCGGATATACGCTGCTGCAGGGCGAGCACGTGAAGGTGGATGTGATCGCCAGCCGCCTGTCCAAGCGCACGCAGATCTGGATCGACATCTTCGGCTTCGTCTTTTTCCTGACCCCCATGGCGCTGGCCATCCTGTGGTTCGGCACGCCGTTCGTGATCCAGGCCATGCAGACCGGCGAGATGTCGGGCAATGCAGGCGGCCTGGTGCGCTGGCCCGTCTACCTGATGATTCCCCTGGGCTTCGGGCTGCTGCTGCTGCAGGGCATGTCGGAGCTGATCAAGCGCATCGCCTTCCTGAAGGGCCTGATCGACGATCCCACGGCCAAGAAGGGCGAGAAGACCGCAGAGCAAGACCTGGCCGAAGCCCTGCGCGGGCTGGCAGGAGCCAAGGACAAAAGCGGGCAAGGCGCCTGATCGGGGAAACAGACATCATGGAATTCGTGATCCACAACCTGGCCCCGATCATGTTCGCGGGGCTGATACTTTTCCTGCTCGTGGGTTTTCCCGTGGCATTCAGCCTGGGCGCCTGCGGACTGTTCTTCGCCTTTGTCGGCATCGAACTGGGCGTGCTGCCCGAAGCCCTGCTGCAGGCCCTTCCGCTGCGCATCTTCGGCATCATGCAGAACGAGACGATGCTGGCCATACCGTTCTTCACCCTCATGGGGCTGATACTGGAGCGAAGCGGCATGGCCGAGGACCTGCTGGAGACCGTGGGCCAGCTCTTCGGCCCCGTGCGCGGCGGCGTGGCCTTTGCGGTGATCTTCGTGGGCGCGCTGCTGGCGGCGACCACGGGCGTGGTCGCGGCATCGGTGATCTCCATGGGCCTGATCTCCCTGCCCATCATGATGCGCTACGGCTATGACCGCCGGGTCGCCTCGGGCGTGATCGCGGCCTCGGGCACGCTGGCGCAGATCATTCCGCCGTCCCTGGTGCTGATCGTGCTGGCCGACCAGCTGGGCCGCAGCGTGGGAGACATGTACAAGGGCGCCTTCCTGCCTGGCCTGATGCTGACGGGCTTCTATGCGCTGTTCATCGTCGTGCTGGCCATCTTCAAGCCCGCCATGGTGCCCGCCCTGCCGCCCGAGGCGCGCACGCTGCGCGAGCCCAATGGCAACTCCGGCCTGCCCTCCACCCTGGTGCTGACCGTGCTGTGCGTGGCGGCCTCGATGGTGGTCGCCCAGTACATGCCCCAGCTGCACACCTGGTGGTCCGGCGATGTGGTGGAGAAGGTCGCTCTGGACGAGACCATCGTGGTGTCCATGTGCTTCGGCGTGGCGCTGGCCTTCATCGCCGCCATGTTCAACAAGCTCACGGGCCTGCACCTGCTCAGCCGCATGGCCGAGCGCGTGACCTTCGTGCTGATCCCGCCGCTGCTGCTGATCTTCCTGGTGCTGGGCACCATCTTCCTGGGCGTGGCAACCCCCACCGAAGGCGGCGCCATGGGCGCGCTGGGCGCGGCCGTCATGGCCTTCGTGCGCGGCCGCCTGAGCATGGACCTGCTCAAGCAGGCGCTGATGTCCACCACCAAGCTGTCGTGCTTCGTGATGTTCATCCTGATCGGCGCGACCATGTTCGGCCTGACCTTCCAGGGCGTGGACGGCCCCAAGTGGGTGGAGGAGCTGCTGGTGTCCCTGCCCGGCGGCGAGATCGGCTTCCTGATCGTGGTCAACATCATGATCTTCGTGCTGGCCTTCTTCCTGGACTTCTTCGAGCTGTCCTTCATCGTCGTGCCGCTGCTGGCCCCCGTGGCCGACAAGCTGGGCATCGACCTGGTCTGGTTCGGCGTGCTGCTGGCCGTGAACATGCAGACCTCGTTCATGCACCCGCCCTTCGGCTTCGCGCTGTTCTTCCTGCGCAGCGTGGCCCCGGCCAAGGCCTACGTGGACAAGGTCACCAAGAAGATGACCGAGCCCGTGACCACCATGCAGATCTATGCGGGCGCCATCCCCTTCCTGCTGATCCAGCTGGTCATGGTGGCCCTGATCATCATCTTCCCCGGCATCGTCTCCAGCGGGCTGGACAAGAAGGTGGAGTACGACCTGGACAAGGTGCGCCAGGAGATGGAGGCATCCATGCCCGAGGCCATCGACTTCAACGACCCCATGTTCAACGGCGACGGCGCGAACCAGCCCCCCGCACCCGAGGGCACCCCTGGCGAGCCCTCGGCCCCGGCGGGCGGTGAGGACGATGCGCTCAAGGCGCTGCAGGACCAGCTGCAGCGCGAGCAGCCGGCCACGCCGGGCGAGAGCAAGTCCGGCAGCTGATCGCAGGCTCCCTCAAGGACAGCAAAGGCCCCGCAACCGCGGGGCCTTTTTTCGTTCGGACCCCGGCGTGCGCCGGTCCCCTGCGCGCATGAAAAAAGCCGGGCAGTGCCCGGCTTTCGCGCATGACGCCCGAGGGCGCCGCGACTTCACAGCTTCTGCGCCGACATGAAGGCGTCGTAGCGCGCCTCGGCGAAGCGGAACCACAGCACCTCGTCGCGCTGGAAGTTGCGGTAGTCGCTGTAGATCTTCTTCCATGCAGGGTTTTTCTCGGCCAGCTCCGCATAGACCGCCATGGTGGTCTTGTAGGAAGCATCGAGCACGGTCTGCGGGAAGGCCAGCACCTTGGCCTTGCTGGCCACCAGTTGCTTGAGCGCGCCGGGATTGCGCGCGTCATAGCGGGCCTGGGTGACCACATGGGCCTCGTGCGAGGCGGCCTGCACCATGGCGCGCTGCTCGGGCGTCAGCGCGGCCAGCGCCTTCTGGTTCACGTAGAACTCGAGGTTCAGGCTGCCTTCCCACCAGCCGGGGTAGTAGTAGAACGGCGCGACCTTGTTGAAGCCCAGCTTGAGGTCGTCATAGGGGCCGATCCATTCGGCCGCATCGATGGTGCCCTTTTCCAGCGCCTGGTAGATTTCGCCACCCGGGATGTTCTGGGGCACGCCGCCCATGCGCTCGATGATCCGGCCCGCGAAGCCGCCGATGCGGAACTTCAGGCCCTTGATGTCCTCGGTCGTCTTGACCTCCTTGCGGAACCAGCCTCCCATCTGGGCGCCGGTGTTGCCGCCCAGGAAGTTGACGATGCCGTATTCGGCATAGAACTCGCGCATCAGCTTGCCGCCGTTGCCGTCCACGTTCCAGGCCGTGAGCTGGCGCGAGTTCATGCCGAACGGAATGGCGCCGCCGATGGCAAAGGCCTCGTTCTTGCCGAAGAAGTAGTAGGGCGCCGTGTGCGCGATCTCCACCGTGCCGTTTTGCACGCCATCGACCACGCCGAAGGCGGGCATCAGCTCGCCGGCCGCATGCACCGACACCTCGAACTTGCCGCCCGACATTTCCTTGATCGCCTTGGAAAACACCTCGGCAGAGCCGTAGATGGTGTCCAGCGAACGCGGAAAGCTGGACGCCAGGCGCCAGCGCACCGCCGCCTGCGCATGAACGGCTGGCGCCGCTGCGGCAGTCAATACGCCGGCCAGACCGGCGTGCTTGAGTGCTTTTCTTCTGTCCATCTCTGTCTCCTCCTGATTCGCTCTGCTTGAGAGCATTCAAAAAAGGCCGGACTGCTCTTGGCAGCTCGGCCCACATACATCATCGGAACAAAAAAGCCCGCCGTCCCCGCTGCATTTCGCAGAGGGGACGCGGGCTTGGCCTGCAGGCGTGGAAGGCATGGACCGTCCTTGTGCGTGCTGCTGGCTGCAGACCTGCTTACAGCTTGGCCGTGGTCATGTAGCTGTTGTAGCGGAACTCCGAGAAGCGCTCCCACAGCAGCTGGTCGCGCTGGAAGGTGCGCAGGCTCTGGTTGATCTTCTTGAACATGGGCGACTTGGCGTCATGCTCGGCCATGATCTCCATGACGGCCTTGTAGCCGGCATCCATGAAGTCCTTGGGGAAGGCCTTGAGCTGGGTCTTGTCGGCCACCAGCTTCTTGAGCGCCACGGGGTTGTTGGCGTCGTACTTGGCCGTCATGTCGCGTGCCGCCACGTTGCAGGCCGCATCGACCATGGCCTTGTACTCGGGCGACAGGGCCGCATACGCCTTGGTGTTGATGAAGAACTCCAGCTCGGCGCCGCCTTCCCACCAGCCGGGGTAGTAGTAGTAGGGAGCGACCTTGTTGAAGCCCAGCTTCTGGTCGTCGTACGGACCCACGAATTCCACGGCATCCAGCGTGCCCTTTTCAAGCGCCTGGTAGACCTCGCCCACGGGCATGTTCTGGGCGACGACGCCAAGCTTGAGCATGGCGTCGCCGAACAGGCCACCGCCCAGGCGCATCTTCAGGCCCTTGAGATCGGCCACCGACTTGATCTCCTTGCGGAACCAGCCGCCCATCTGGGTGCCCGTGTTGCCTGCGCTCTGGCTCTTGATGTTGTACTGGGCATAGAACTCGTCCATGAGCTTGCGGCCGCCGCCGTGCTCCATCCAGGCATCCATCTGGCGGGCGGTCAGGCCGAAGGGCACGGCGCAGCCGAAGGCGAAGATGTAGTCCTTGCCGGTGAAGTAGTAGGGCGCCGTCAGCGCCATCTCGATGGTGCCGTTCTGGATGCCGTCGACCACGCCGAAGGCGGGCATCAGCTCACCGGCCGCATGCACCGAGACTTCGAACTTGCCGCCCGACATCGCCTTGAGCGTCTTGGAGAACATTTCGGCCGAGCCGAAGATGGTGTCCAGCGACTTGGGAAAGCTCGCGGCCAGACGCCAGCGGACCGCCTCCTGGGCGTGGACTGCGGGTGCGGCTCCCACAGCCAGCACGCCGGCGATTCCCGCATGTTTGATGATCGAACGACGGTCCATGAATGTCTCTCCGCGATGTGTTGTCAGTCAGAAAAAGCCACCACCACCCCTTGCTGCGCAAGGTCCGCTGCCCCTCCGAGGGGCCGCTTCTGCCTTGGGGGCCCGGCGGCAAAAAAAACGCACGTTCGCACGTGCATTCACACTGTATCAGGTGGTATCGATTCTAAAAACGCCGCAAAGCAAGCGCGGACGGGGTTTTCCCCCGCGTAGTCCTGCTCGGCATGCGCGATGCGCCCCATCGCGGGGCACAGGCCCGCCCCATCTTCAGGCCACGGCGCGCTCGGGCGCCAGGTGGGCGCGCACCGACGCCTCGATGCCGGCCGCGTCCAGCCCCTGCAGGGCCAGCAGCCTGGCGGGATCGCCGTGCTCGATGAACTCGTCGGGCAGGCCCAGCTGCAGCAGCTGTCGCGTGATGCCGGCAGCCTGCAGCGACTCGGCCACAGCGCTGCCTGCGCCACCCATGATGCAGCCCTCTTCCACGGTGACGATGAGCTCGTGCGTGGAGGCCACCTGGCGCAGCAGTTCCTCGTCCAGCGGCTTGGCCCAGCGCATGTTGACCACGGTGGCGTCCAGCGCCTCGGCTGCGGCCAGCGCGGGATACAGCAGGGTGCCGAAGGCCAGGATGGCGACCTGCTTCTTGGCAGACTCGCGGCGCACCTCGCCCTTGCCGAAGGGCAGGCCCTGCAGGCTCTCCAGCGGGGCCACGCCCACGCCCGCCCCACGCGGGTAGCGCACGGCCACCGGATGGTCCTGCTCGTAGGCCGTGGTGAGCAGTTGGCGGCATTCGCGCTCGTCGGCCGGGCAGGCCATGCTCATGTGGGGGACGCAGCGCACGAAGGCGATGTCGTAGGCACCGGCATGCGTGGCGCCGTCGGCGCCGACCAGGCCCGCACGGTCCAGCGCAAAGACCACGGGCAGTTTTTGCAGCGCCACGTCATGGATCAGCTGGTCGTAGGCGCGCTGCAGGAAGGTCGAGTAGATGGCGACCACGGGCTTGAGCCCCTCGCAGGCCATGCCGGCCGCGAAGGTGACGGCATGCTGCTCGGCAATGCCCACGTCGTAGTAGCGGCCCGGAAAGCGCTTGTGGAATTCCACCATGCCCGAGCCCTCGCGCATGGCGGGGGTGATGCCCACCAGGCGCTGGTCCTTGTCCGCCATGTCGCACAGCCACTGGCCGAAGACCTGGGTGAAGGTCTGCTTCGGGGGCGTGGCCGGCTTGACCAGGCCCACGCTGGGGTCGAACTTGCCGGGGCCGTGGTAGGCCACGGGGTCGGCCTCGGCCAGCTTGTAGCCCTGGCCCTTCTTCGTGACCACGTGCAGGAACTGCGGGCCCTTGAGGCTCTTGATGTTCTCCAGCGTGGGGATCAGCGAGTCCAGGTCATGCCCGTCGATGGGGCCGATGTAGTTGAAGCCGAAGTTCTCGAACAGCGTGGCCGGCACGACCATGCCCTTGGCCTGCTGCTCCAGCCGCTTGGCCAGCTCCAGAAGCGGCGGCACCTGCTTGAGCACGCTCTTGCCCATGTCGCGCGCCTTGGCGTAGAACTGCCCGCTCATGAGCTGGGCCAGGTAGCGGTTGAGCGCGCCCACGGGCGGGCTGATGCTCATGTCGTTGTCGTTGAGGATGACCAGCAGGTTGGCATCGGTCACGCCGGCGTTGTTCAGCGCCTCGAAGGCCATGCCGGCCGTCATGGCGCCGTCGCCGATGACGGCGATGGCGCGGCGGTCCTCGCCCTTTTGCTTGGCGGCCAGGGCCATGCCCAGGGCGGCCGAGATGCTGGTGGAGGAGTGGGCCGTGCCGAAGGTGTCGTACTCGCTCTCGGCGCGCTGCGGAAAGCCCGACAGGCCGCCGAACTGGCGCAGCGACGCCATGCGCTCGCGCCGGCCCGTGAGGATCTTGTGCGGATAGGTCTGGTGGCCCACGTCCCAGACCACGCGGTCGTAGGGCGTGTCGAACACCGCATGCAGCGCCACCGTCAGCTCCACCGTGCCCAGGTTGGAACTCAGATGCCCGCCGGTCTTGGAGACGCTGTCGAGCACATAGGCACGCAGCTGCTGGGCCAGGGTCTTGAGTTCGGCACGCGACAGACGCCTCAGATCCGCGGGATCGTCGATGGTCTGCAGCAGGGAGTAGGTGTTCGTGGTCATGCTAGATATCTTGATGGCCGCAAGACCATCGCCCATATTTTCGTATCAGTTGCCTGTGGCATCGAACGCCACCCTTGCAAGTGGCGCGCCCCCACCAAGGGACACCGAGCAAGGGCCGCCCCGCAGCGAGGGTGTCGTCCCCCTCCCCCGCGAAGCGGGTAGAGAGGGGGAAGGCGCGAAGCGACTCAGGGGGTGCTTCATTGTCAGTGAGTGCGGCTCACGACCATGTCGGCCAGTGCCGCCAGGGCCCGCGTGTCCGGCAGGCCGCTGCGCGCCAGCGCCGCGTGCGCCAGGGCGCACAGCTCGTCGGCATGGGCGCGGGCCTGGTCCAGGCCCAGCAGCGAGACATAGGTCGGCTTGTCGTTGGCCGCGTCCTTGCCGGCCGTCTTGCCCAGGGTGGCCGAGTCGGCCACCACGTCGAGGATGTCATCCACCACCTGGAAGGCCACGCCCAGCGCCTGCCCGTAGTCGGACAGCGCCTGCCAGGCCTGGGCATCCACGCCCTCCTTGCAGGCTGCGCCCATGAGCACGCTGGCATGCAGCAGGGCGCCGGTCTTGAGGCGGTGCATTTCGCGCAATTGCGATTCGCTCAGCTGCAGGCCCACGCTGGCGAGGTCGATGGCCTGGCCACCGGCCATGCCCTGCGCGCCTGCGGCACGGCCCAGCAGCCGGCACAGCCGTGCCTGCAGCGCATCGGGCATGCCGTCAGCCTCGTCGGGCGCGGGCACGAGCAGCTCGAAGGCCAGCGCCTGCAGCGCATCGCCGGCCAGCAGGGCCGAGGCCTCGCCGAACTGCACATGGACCGTGGGCTTGCCACGGCGCAGCACGTCGTTGTCCATGCAGGGCATGTCGTCGTGCACCAGCGAATAGGCATGGATCAGTTCCACGGCGCAGCCGGCACGCACGGCGGCCGACGGCAGGCCGGCCACGGCCTCGGCCGCAGCCCAGACCAGCAGCGGGCGCAGGCGCTTGCCGCCATCGAGCACGGCGTATCGCATGGCTTCGCCCAGGCCGGCCGGCGCATCCACGCCCACCCATTGGGACAGCGCGCTTTCGGTGCGCGCCAGGCGGTCGTTCATCCAGCAGGGAAAATCCAGCGCGCCAAGGCCCGGCGCCTGGGAAACATCGGAAGCGGAAGTCATCAGGGCACTCATGGCAATCTTCAATCCTGGCTCCAAGGGGCCAGGGTCCCCTCGTCTAGCACCTTGACCTGCTCCTGCACCGCGTCGAGCTGGCCACGGCAGTAGCCGAGCAGCTGCGCCGCGCGCTGGTAGCCGGCCAGCATCTGCTCCAGAGGCAGCTGGCCCGACTCGATCTGCGCGATGAGCTGCTCCAGCTCCTGCAGCGCGGATTCGTAACTGGTGGGCTCGGCGGGAGCCTTGGGGGCAGCCTTGGGCATGTGGCGTTGGCAGTGCGTTGTGGGGAACCGACGATTCTAGGCGTCCCTCCGCGACCGCGCCGCCAATAACCGGACAGCCCTTGACAGGCGCAATCGGCCGCTTGCAATACACGTACCGGGCATCCGGAAATAACCCCACGGGCTATAATCCCATTCCCCGCCAAACCGGCCCCTTGCCTAGGCATGCGGTCGGGCTCACCGACAAGACAGGACGCCTCGGGCGCCGCTTGTTTTCAAGTCGTGAAGCCTGTCTCCATGTCCAGGAACGGCCGGTTTTGCTTTTTCCAATCCCGTGCGCACGCGCACCCTCCCTGTGGGGAGTCTTTAGGTCAGGTCATCCATGTCTGATTTAAGTCTTCAACTGCAGCAGGCCGCAAGCCAACTACCAGTTTCCAGCTACTTCGACCCTGCGCTGTTCCAGCGTGAGTTGGAGACCATCTTTCAACGCGGCCCGCGCTACGTGGGCCATCAACTGGCCGTTCCCGAGATAGGCGACTACTACGCCCTGCCCCAGGAAAAGGAAGGCCGTGCGCTGGTGCGCAACGCCAGGGGGCAGGTGGAGCTGATCTCCAACGTCTGCCGCCACCGCCAGGCCGTGATGCTCAAGGGCAGGGGCAACCTGATGACCGAAGGCAAGGGCCATGCGGGGGGCAACATCGTCTGCCCGCTGCACCGCTGGACCTACAGCACCAGCGGCGAGCTGCTGGGCGCACCGCACTTCAGCCACGATCCCTGCCTGAACCTGAACAACTACCGGCTGCGCGAGTGGAACGGCCTGCTGTTCGAGGACAACGGCCGCGACATCGAGGCCGACCTCGCCGGCATGAAGCTGCGCGAGCAGCTGAGCTTCGAGGGCTTCGTGCTCGACCATGTCGAGATGCACGAGTGCAACTACAACTGGAAGACCTTCATCGAGGTCTACCTCGAGGACTACCACGTGGGCCCGTTCCATCCGGGCCTGGGCAACTTCGTGACCTGCGATGACCTGCAGTGGGAGTTTTCCAGGGAGTACTCGGTGCAGACCGTGGGCGTGGCGCCCGGCTTTGCCCGGCCCGGCTCGGACACCTACAGGAAGTGGCACGACGTGCTGCTGGCCTACCGCAACGGCGAGCTGCCCGAACGCGGAGCGATCTGGCTGACCTACTACCCGCACATCATGGTGGAGTGGTATCCGCACGTGCTCACGGTCTCGACCCTGCACCCGCTGGCGGTGGACCGGACGCTGAACGTGGTCGAGTTCTACTACCCCGAAGAGATCGCGGCCTTCGAGCCCGAATTCGTGCAGGCGCAAAAGGCCGCCTACATGGAGACCTGCATCGAGGACGACGAGATCGGCGAGCGCATGGACGCCGGCCGCAGGGCCTTGTACGAGCGCGGCGACAACGAGGTCGGCCCCTACCAGAGCCCCATGGAAGACGGCATGCAGCACTTCCATGAGTGGTATCGCGGCGTGATGGGCGACGCAGTCCCCGCACGCTGATCGGCTCCGGCTCTTCCGACGGCCCGCATTCGTGCGGGCCGTCTGCATTGGGCCTCCGGCATTGGGCCTCCTGCATCGGGCCGCCTTCATCGAGCGGCAGGCCCGCCGCACAGCTCTTCTGAATGCAAGCGCCCTGGTGTGCCCAATGGGCAGGGCTGGCGACTGCAATGCATCCCGAGGCAGACCCAATGTCTTGGCTTATGCAATACAGTGCCTTGCGCGTGCCCCTGCCGCGGCCCCGGGCCGTAGACAGCCAGGCGGCATGCGCCAAAAACAAAACCCAACCCTTTTCTCGTCCAGCGCCGCGGTCCTTGTGCGGCTCTATCCGGTCATTAATATGCAAGCCCTGTGGATGGTGGCGGCCGCATTCGTCTTTGCGGTCATGAGTGTGTGTGTGAAGTTCGCCTCCCAGGATTTCAACGCGGCGGAGATCGTCTTCTACCGCGGGCTGGTCAGCATGGTGGCGCTGTGGTGGCTGGCGCGCCACCAGGGCATTTCGCTGGCCACGCGCTACCCGTGCGAGCATGCCTGGCGCAGCTTCGTGGGCGTGACTTCCATGGGCGCCTGGTTCTACTCCATCGGCCACCTGCCGCTGGCCACGGCCGCCACCTTCAACTCCATGAGCAGCATCTGGATGGCGGTGTTTCTGATCGGCCAGGGCCTGCTGCTGCGCCACCAGCTGCGCCGCCAGCCCGAATCGCATGCGCTGCGCGCACTGCCGCCGTTTCCCTGGAGCCTGGTCGCCACCGTGGCCCTGGGCTTCGTGGGCGTGATCCTGGTGCTGCGCCCCAGCGCGGCGCCGCAGGAATTCGTGGCCAGCGCGGGCGGCCTGATCGGCGGGGTGTTCGCCGCCATGGCCTATATGCAGGTGGCCACGCTGTCGCGCATGGGCGAGCCCGAGGCGCGCGTGGTCTTCTACTTCGCACTGGGCTCGGCCGTGGCCGGCGCCCTGGCCATGTGCTTCACGGGCGTGTCCGCCTGGCCGGGCTGGCGCGCGCTGTGGCTGCTGCCCGTGGGCGTGCTGGCTGCCGTGGCCCAGGTCTGCATGACGGCGGCCTACGCTTCGGCCGGCAACAGCCGCAATACCCTGGTGGTGGCCAATCTGCAGTACTCGGGCATCGTCTTTGCCGCCCTGCTGAGCCTGGCGCTGTTCGGCGAAAGCGTGCCGCTGATCGGCTGGGCCGGCATCGTGCTGATCGTGGCCAGCGGCGCACTGGCCACGGCCCTGCGTTCACGCGGCTGACGGCGACGGCCCGCCTGGGGCCGTCGCATAATGGATCGGACCTTTTGCCGCAGGCGCACCGCCGCCTGCGCTGGCTTTCGGAGTTCCGCATCCATGACATCCAACACCTCCTCCTACCAGACCCTGATCTCCGTCCAGGAACTGGCCGCGCTGCAGTCCGGCGGCCGTCCGCTGATGGTCTTTGACTGCAGCTTCGACCTGGCCCAACCCGCAGCCGGCAAGGCGCAGTACCTGCAGGCGCATATTCCCGGCGCCGTCTTCGCCGACCTGGACCATGACCTCAGCGCAAAACACGGCGTGCCCGGCGCACATGGCAGCGTGGCGGCCAGCGAGCAGGCCGCCTCGGGCGGCCGCCACCCGCTGCCCAGCCGCGAGCTGTTTGCCATGTGGCTGTCGGAGATCGGTTTTTCCAACGACATGCAGGCCGTGGTCTATGACCGCAACGGCGCCAACTACTGCGGGCGCCTGTGGTGGATGCTGCAGTGGGCCGGACATGGCGATGTGGCCGTGCTCGACGGAGGTCTCCAGGCCTGGCAGGCCGCAGGCCAGCCTGTGGCATCGGGCGAGGAAAGCGCGCGCTTTCAGTCCAACTTCGAGCTGCACGAGCCGCTGCAGCAGCTGGTGACGGCACAGCAGGTGCTAGATGCACTGGGCAGCGCAGGCCAGACCGTGGTCGATGCGCGCGCGCCGGCACGCTATCGCGGCGAAGTCGAGCCGCTGGACCCCGTGGCCGGCCATATCCCGGGCGCACTGAACAGGCCCTTCACCGAAAACATTGCGGCCGACGGCCGCTTCAAGCCCGCCGCCCTGCTGCGCGCCGAGTTCGACCGGCTGCTGGCCGGCCGCGATCCGGCCAGCGTGGTCCACCAGTGCGGCAGCGGCGTGAGCGCCCTGCCCAACCTGCTGGCCATGCGCATTGCAGGACTGCCGCCGGCACGGCTTTTCGCGGGCAGCTGGAGCGAGTGGTGCAGTGACCCGAAGAGGCCGGTGGAGCGCGGCTAATTCGGCTTATGCCCGCCCCTGGGAGGCTGCACAATGACAGCACTGTGTCAAAAGGCCGACATGCAACAACACCACTGTAGCGGCCTGCTCCCAGGCCCCCGGACGGCAGAGGCCGGGCGAAATCGAGTCATCCAAACCTTGCTACAGGTGTAAGGTAAATCTTACAAACGCCGTCTCACAACCAGACATCCGGCGCAGACCTGCCCCGACTTCAACGGCCAGGGACCCTCCTCCACAATCCATCCCAACAGATCGCAACAGGTTGAACATCTTGTTTCTACCCCGGTGTTGCGGCTGCCGAGATGCAAAGGATGGTCCTATGAACAATGAACAGCTGCTTGCCGAAATCCGCGAAGCCAACCTCACTTACCTGATGCTGGCCCAGACCCTGATCCGCCAGGACAAGGCGGAAGCGGTGTTCCGCCTGGGACTGAACGAAGAATCCTGCGACCTGCTGGCCGCGCTGTCGGCAGCCCAGGTGCTGAAGCTGGCCTCGCGCAATACCCTGCTCGCCAGCTTCCGCGTGGACGACGAAATGGTCTGGAGCTTGCTGACCAACCACAGCAGCAACAAGATCGGCAACGGTGCGACCAATACGCTGCACGCCAACATCCTGATGGCCAGCCGCGTTTCCGAAGTCCTCTGATCCGCCCGAAGAACTCTGGAGCCCGCCATGTCCACCGCCGTCAAAAGTGTCCTGAACGAGTCCAAGCAGATCGAGCGTGCCGCCATGCTCATCGAGATGGGTGCACGCATGCAGGTGCTCGAATCCGAGACCACGCTGTCCTACGAGCGCCTGATCCGCCTGTACAAGGAGATCGCCGGCAAGTCGCCATCCAAGGGCCAGCTGCCGTTCTCGACCGACTGGTTCCTGACCTGGCAGGAGAACATCCACAGTTCGCTGTTCCTGAATATCTACGAATACCTGTCCAAGGGCGCCGAGCTGGATGCCGTTGAACAACTGACCAAGGCCTACCGTCTCTATACCGAGCAGATCCAGGCCGCCGAGCTGGAGGCGCTGCTGTCCTTCACACGCGCATGGCGCCTGGTGAAGTTTGTCGATGCGCAGATGCTGACCCGCACCCAGTGCTCCGTGTGCAAGGGCCAGTTCGTGACCGAGCCCTACGAGAACGAGCGCCACTACCAGTGCGGCCTGTGCAATCCGCCCGCACGCGCCGGCAAGAGCAAGAGCGCCGGCTCGCTGATGCTGCATTGAGCCCCTGCATCGCCGCAGCGATGCACCAGCACGGATTCAGACCGTCTCGCCGCCTGCCCTGGCGGCGCAGTCGCTGGCGAACTGCGGCAACTGCTCTCCCGGCAGGGCCCGGCTGAAGTACCAGCCCTGCACCAGCAGCTCGCCCTCGAAGCCCAGGGCCTGCAGCTGCGCCTGGGTCTCCACGCCTTCGGCCACCACGTTCAACTGCAGCGCCTCGCAAAAGCGCAGCAGGCCGTCCAGCACCAGCGCGCCCTTGGCATGACCGCTGGCCACGACGAAGCTGCGGTCGATCTTGATGGCATCCACGTCGAACTGGTGCAGGTAGCTCATGGACGAGAAGCCGGTGCCGAAGTCGTCTATGGCCACCTTGGCGCCCAGCGCGTGGATCTGGCCTATGGCCTTGCGGATCGCCTCCACATCACCCACCAGCGCTTCCTCCGTGATCTCCACGCCCACCTGGCCCCTGGCCTGCGCCAGCAGCATCAGCAGGCGCGAGCAGTACTCGGGCGATGTCAGCGTGGCGCCCGTGACATTGATGCTGATCGGCAGGGAAAAACCGTGCTGGCGCCACAGCCGGCATTGGCGCACGGCAGCGCCCGCCACCCACAGATCGACCTCGCGCATCAGGCCGGCATCACCCAGCCAGCGCAGAAAGCCGCCGGGCTGCTGCAGCCTGCCCTGCGAATCGTGGGCGCGCAACAGGGCCTCGCAGCCCAGGCACAAGCCGCTGCGGTGCGAGACCTGAGGCTGGAATTCCAGGTGGAATTCGTACTCGCTGATGCGGCGGATATGGGACAGCATGGTCTCGCGCCGGGCCTGGGTCTCGTGCGCCAGCACCAGCGGATCGCGCGTGACCAGGCCTGCCTCCTCGGGCAGCCGGGAGAACGTGGTGTCCAGCGCGCGCAGCACGATGGCGCCATCGTCCTGGCCCAGCCGGTCGATGGAGCGCACATAAGGCGCATAGACCAGCGCCCCCAACACCGTCAGCGCCAGTTGCAGCACCACGGCGCCCATGTCGCCGCCCGTGCTCACGTAGGCATTGAAGACCACGGGCGCGGTCAGGGGCAGCACCATCGAGGCCGGAGCCACCCAGCCGGCCTGCACCACCGTGACGGCCACGACCAGGTTGATGGCGGGCACCGCCAGAAAAGGCACGAGCAGGCGCAGGTTCAGGATGACCGGCAGGCCGAACAGCAGGATCTCGTTGACGTTGAGCAGGGAGATGGGCAGCGCGGCCAGCGCCAGCATGCGCAGGCCGCGCCCCTTGCAAAACAGCAGCACGGCCAGCGCCAGTGACAGCGTGGCCCCCGAGCCGCCGATGAAGACGAAGGACCCCATCAGGCCGCCGTTGAGCGCCCAGGGCGCCACCAGCCCCTTGGCCACGGCGGCGGCGTTGGCCAGCACGGCCTGGTCCAGCACCTGGAAGAAGGGTTGCATGGCGTAGTAGCCCTGCACGCCAAAGAACCAGAGCACGGAATTGAGCAGCGTCAGCGTCAGCCCGCTGCGATAGGGGCTCTCGGGGGTGGCGATGGCCAGCGGCAGTTCGGCCTGGGTGATATCGGGCAGCACCTGCTGCAGGCCCAGCAGCAGCACCACCAGCAGCAGCGCGACGATGGAGCCGGGCACGACCAGGTTCATCACCTCGCGTACGTTCTCGCCCACAAAGCCCGTGCGCGCAATGCGCGTCCAGCGCATGGCGCTGAGCCTGGCCATCAGCGGCACGGTGATCAGGGGCGAGGCTATGGCGATGAACAGCACCAGCGTGGCGGCCGCGCGCGGATGCTCGCGCAGCAGGAAGATGGCCATCTGCACATGGGCAAAGCACAGAAAGGTCACCGGCAGGCGCGGCAGCCTGTGGCGTATGGAGAGCATGTAGCCGATGGAGGCGGCCACCAGCAGCGGCAGGATGCTGCCGATCTGCGCATGCAGGCCCGCAAGAAGCTGCACCACGGGCTCGGGCTGGCCGGACATCTGCGCCAGCGCCGACAGTATGAGAAACAGGGCCGAGACCAGCAGGCATGGGACCAGCCAGAGCAGGCCTTCGCGTATGGCCCGCATGGAGTTGGCACCGGCCAGCCTGGCCAGGCGCTGCGTCAGGAACAGTTGCATGTCCGGGAACCCCGGCCATGGCGTCTTGTTGCCCATAAGCTCCCACCCTTCACTTCCCGGCAGGAGTCATGCGCCCCTGTCCGAAGCACATCCTACACGGCGGCCGGCCGGCGCCCTGCGCATGGCGGCGCGAGGGGCCTCCCGGCCCGCTCGCGCCCTCGATCAGCCCGTATTGCGCACGCCGGCCGCAATGCCATTGATCGACAGGTGGATGCCGGTCTTGATGCGCTCATCGGTCTGGCCGCCGCGCCAGCGGCGCACCAGTTCCACCTGCAGATGGTGCAGCGGATCGATGTAGGGAAAGCGGTGGCGGATGGAGCGCGCCAGCGCCTCGTTGTGGGCCAGGCGCTGCTTGTCGCCCGTGATGCGCGCCAGCGCATCGACGGTGCTGTGCCACTCGGCCTCGATGGCGCTGAAGATGCGGCGGCGCAGGCGTGCGTCCGGCACCAGGTCGGCATAGCGCGAGGCCAGGTTCAGGTCGCTCTTGGCCAGCACCATGTCCATGTTGGACAGCAGGGTGCGGAAGAACGGCCACTGGCGGTACATCTTCTGCAGCAGGGCCAGCTGGGCCTTGCCATCCTTGCCCGGCTGCCCGATGAAGGCCTGCACCGCCGCGCCGAAGCCGTACCAGCCCGGCAGCGTGAGCCGGCACTGGCCCCAGCTGAAGCCCCAGGGAATCGCGCGCAGGTCCTCGATCTTCTGCGAGGGCTTGCGCGAAGCCGGGCGCGATCCGATGTTCAGCTCGGCAATCTCGCGGATGGGCGTGCTGCTGAAGAAGTAGCTGGTGAAGCCGGGAGTCTCGTACACCAGGGCGCGGTAGGCACCCATGCTGGCATCGGACAGAAACGCCGCCGCGTCCAGGAAGGCGCGCGTGGCCGGCTTGGTTGGCTGCAGCAGCGTGGCCTCCAGCGTGGCGGCCACCAGGGTCTCCAGGTTGCGCCGGCCGATCTCGGGGTTGGCGTACTTGGAGGCGATGACCTCGCCCTGCTCGGTCAGCCGGATCTGGCCGCGCACGGTGCCCGGGGGCTGCGCCAGGATGGCCTGGTAGCTGGGGCCGCCGCCACGGCCCACCGTGCCGCCGCGGCCATGGAACATGCGCAGGCTGATGCCATGGCTGTCGGCCAGATCATCGAACAGCTCGACCAGCGAGATCTCGGCGCGGTACAGCTCCCAGTTGCTGGTGAAGATGCCGCCATCCTTGTTGCTGTCGCTGTAGCCCAGCATGATGTCCTGCTCGCCGCCGCTGCGCTGCACCATGGCCGCCACGCCGGGCAGCTGGAAGTAGCGCCGCATGATGGGCGCGGCGCTGCGCAGGTCGCCGATGGTCTCGAACAGCGGCACGACGATCACGTCGCAGACGGCGCCGTCGTCCAGCGTGCCGCGCAGCAGCCCCGCCTCCTTTTGCAGCAGCAGCACTTCCAGCAGGTCGCTGACCGACTCGGTGTGGCTGATGATGCAGTGGCGTATCGCCTCGGCGCCCAGGGTCGCGCGCAGGCGGCGCGCGGCCTCGAAGATGGCCAGTTCACCGCGCGCATGCTCGGAATAGTCGGCGCCCACCACGCGCAGCGGCCGCGCCTCTTCCAGCAGGCGCACCAGCAGGGCGCACTTGGCGTCTTCCTGGAGGCCCGAATAGTCGGGCTCCAGGCGCGCGGTGGCCAGCAGCTCGGCCACCACCTCCTCATGCTTGTCCGAACTTTGGCGCAGATCCACGGTGGCCAGGTGGAAGCCGAAAACCTGCACGGCGCGCATCAGCGGACGCAGGCGCTGGGGCGCCAGCACCTCGCCATGGTTGCGGCTGAGCGAGTCGTCGATGACGCGCAGGTCGGCCAGGAACTCTTCGGGCGAGGCATAGGCGTTCTGCGGCGCCACGGCATGGCGCGCGGCCTCGCCGCCGGTCAGCACCTTGAGCGTGGCGGCCAGGCGCGCGTAGATGCCGGTGAGCGCGCGGCGGTAGGGTTCGTCGGAGCGGTGCTCGTTGGTGTCGGGCGAGCGCTCTGCCAGCGCCTGCATCTCGGGCGTGACATCGGCCAGGCGCTGGGACAGCGACAGCTCGCCGCCCAGGTAGTGCACCTCGCGCAGATAGTGGCGCAGCGCCACGTCGGCCTGGCGCGACAGCGCCAGCTCCAGGCTCTGGGCCGTGACATTGGGGTTGCCGTCGCGGTCGCCGCCGATCCAGTGGCCCATGCGCAGGAAGCTGTGCACGGGCAGGGTGTTGCCCAGCTCCTGCTCCAGTTGCGCATACAGCTTGGGAATCTCGCGCAAGAAGGTGGCTTCGTAGTAGGACAGCGCGTTTTCGATCTCGTCGGCCACGGTGAGCTTGGAGTAGCGCAGCAGGCGTGTCTGCCACAGCTGGCTGACGCGGGCGCGCAGCTGGGCCTCGTTGCGTTCGAGTTCGCGCGGGGTGAGCGCGTCCTTGGCGCTGTTGTACAGCTGGGCGCGGGCCACGATGTCCTCGCGCGCGGCCAGCAGTTGGGAGATGTCGCGCTCGGCCACCAGGATGCTCTGGCGCTGCACTTCCGTGGGATGGGCCGTGAGCACGGGCGCCACATAGCTCCTGGCCAGCGTCTGCGCCACGGTGCCGGCCGAGATGCCGGCCCAGCGCAGCCGCGCCAGCGCCACTTCGATGCTGCCTTCCTGCGTGTTACCCGCGCGCTCGTGCACGGCGCGGCGGCGGATGTGGTGGCGGTCCTCGGCCAGGTTGGCCAGATGGCTGAAATAGGTGAAGGCGCGGATCACGCTCACCGTCTGGTCCGTGGTCAAGCCCTTGAGCAGGCGCTTGAGCGCGCGGTCGGCGGTCTCGTCGGCATCGCGGCGGAAGGTCACCGACAGCTGGCGCACCTGCTCGATCAGCTCGAAGGCCGCCACGCCTTCCTGCTCGCGGATCACATCGCCCAGAATGCGCCCCAGCAGGCGTATGTCCTCGATCAGCGGCAGGTCCTTGTCCGTCTTGCGGACAGGCTTGTCATCACGCCTGTCATCTCGCGCATTGCTCTTGCGGGGGGCGGTGGCCATCAACGAATCTCCTGGAATCGGTCAGCGTATCGGTTTGCTTGGGCTTCGGTCCTGGTGCCGGGTTTACTGCGGCGCAGCATGCTAGCATCCCGCGCTCCCCCCGAGGCTCCTGATGAATACCAAACCACTGATCCCCCACTCCATCGTGATCGCCACGCGCGAGAGCCAGCTGGCACTGTGGCAGGCCGAGCATGTCCAGGCACTGCTGCGCGCCCGGGGGCATGAAGTGGAATTGCTGGGCATGACCACCAAGGGCGACCAGATCCTGGACCGCACGCTGTCCAAGGTGGGCGGCAAGGGCCTGTTCGTCAAGGAACTGGAAGTGGCGCTGGAAGAAGGGCGCGCCCACATCGCCGTGCACTCGCTCAAGGACGTGCCCATGGAGCTGCCCGAAGGCTTTGTGCTGGCCTGCGTGATGGAACGCGAAGACCCGCGCGACGCTTTTGTCTCCAATCGCTACGCCGCGCTGGCCGAGCTGCCGCAGGGCGCCGTCGTCGGCACATCGAGCCTGCGCCGCCAGGCACTGCTGCAGGCCCTGCGCCCCGACCTGAGGATAGAGCCGCTGCGCGGCAACGTGAACACCCGCCTGCGCAAGCTGGACGAAGGCCACTACGACGCCATCGTGCTGGCCGCCGCAGGCCTGATGCGCCTGGGCCTGGCCGACCGCATCCGCGCCAGGTTCGAGCCCGCCGGCATGCTGCCTGCCGCAGGCCAGGGCGCGCTGGGCATCGAGGTGCGCGCCGACCGCCAGGACCTGATCGACGCCCTGGCCCCGCTGGCCCACCAGACCACCTGGCTGACCGTGACCGCCGAGCGCGCCGTCAGCCGCTGCATGGGCGGCAGCTGCTCCATGCCGCTGGCGGCGCACGGCACCTTCGACGGCCAGCAACTGCGCCTGGACGCAGCCTGGGGAGACCCGGAAGGCCGGCTGCCGCTGGTGCAGGTGCACGCCGATGCCACCGTCACCGACTTCGCCAGTGCCGACGCACTGGGCCAGCACGTGGCTGCGCTGCTGCAGGCGGCGGGCGCCCAGCCGGTCCCCAAGCTCTAGACGGCACGCCCACATGCCACCGCGCATACTCGTCACCCGCCCGGCCCATGACGCGGCCGCGTGGGTGGATGCGCTGCAGGCCCGGGGCCTTCCGGCCCAGCCGCTGGCGCTGATGGCCATAGGCCCCTGCCGCGATGCGGCCACGCAACAGGCCTTGCAGGCCGCCCGCAACGCGCTGCGCGAAGGCCCGGGCTACCGCGCCGTGATGTTCGTCAGCGGCAACGCCGTCCAGCATTTCTTCGGCACCGACCCCGCACGGCTTCCGGCCTCCACCCGCGCCTGGACGCCCGGCCCCGGCACCGCCCAGGCGCTGCTGGCCCTGGGCATTGCGCCAGCACAGATCGACGGCCCGCCACCGGACGCCGCCCAGTTCGAATCCGAAACGCTATGGCAGCGCGTGCATGACCAGATCCATGCGGGCGACCGCGTGCTCATCGTGCGTGGCGACAGCCAGGCAGGAGCGCCCAGGACCGTGCCGGCCACGGCAGGCGCCGGCCGCGACTGGCTGGCCGCCCGCCTGCGCGAGGCAGGTGCCCAGGTCGAAATGCTGGCCGTGTACCAGCGCGAACTGCCTGCCTGGGATGCAGCCCAGACGGCACTGGCACGCCTGGCGGCCGAAGATGGCACGCTGTGGCTGCTCAGCAGCGCCGAATCCGTTGCCAACCTGCAACAGCTCCTGCCGGGCCAATCGTGGCAAAAAGCGCGAGCGCTCGCTACGCACGAGCGAATCGCTGCCCAGGCAAGACACATGGGATTCGGAGATGTCAAGCAATGCCGGCCCGCTCTGGAGGACGTGGTTGCGTCGATAGAATCGTCGCCATGAGTTCCGACGCAGCGCAAGACCGCCCCACCCCGCAGGACCTAACGCCCGCATCCTCCGCAGCAGCCTTCGCAGCCGGCTCCGCCCAAAGCAGCCCCGCTGCAGAACTGCGCGGCGGCTCCTCGGCCCTGGTCTACGGCGTGGGCGCCGTGGCCGTCGCGGCGCTCATTGCCTGCGGCATGCTGTGGCAGCGCCTGGGCAATATCCAGGAACAGCTGGCGCGCCAGTCCGCGCAGTCCGGCTCCCAGTCGGTCGAGGCCCGCACCCTGGCGCGCGATGCCCAGGACCTGGCCCGCGATAGCGCGGCGCGCACCTCGGTCATGGAGGCGCGCATTGCCGAGCTGTCTCTGCAGCGCACGCAGCTCGACGAACTCCTGCAAAGCATGTCGCGCTCGCGCGACGAAAACCTGGTGGTGGACATCGAATCCTCCATCCGCCTGGCACAGCAGCAGGCCGAGCTGTCCGGCAGCCTGCAGCCGCTGGTGGCCACGCTCAAGAACGCCCGCCAGCGCATTGAACGCGCCGCCCAGCCCCGGCTGGCCCCGGTCATGCGCGCGCTGGACCGCGACCTGGAACGGCTGGCCCGCATGAGCGTGACCGACACCGCCGGCCTGCTCACGCGCATCGAGGACCTGGTGCGCCTGGTCGACGAGATGCCCCTGCTCAACGCCGTGGCTCAGCCACGCGCCAGCCGCCATCGCGGCGTGGCCGGCCAGGCGGCCCGCCAGCCCGAGCCCGCCCCCATCGAGGGCAGCCCCACCGAATGGCGCTGGTGGCAATCCTGGGGCGAGCGCGGCTGGACGGCCGTGCGCGAAGAAGCCCAGGACCTGCTGCGCGTCAGCCGCATAGACCACCCGGACGCCATCCTGCTGGCGCCGGAACAGGCCTATTTCCTGCGCGAGAACCTCAAGCTCAAGCTGCTGAACTCGCGCCTGGCCCTGCTGTCGCGCCAGTGGGATGCGGCGCGGGCCGACCTGGCCGCTTCCGGGATGGCCGTGAACAAGTACTTTGATCCTGCCGCGCGGCGCACCCAGATCGTGCAGGCCCAGCTGCAGCAGATCCAGGCCAATCTGCGCACCACCGAACAGCCTGCGCTGCAGGAAACCCTGGCGGCGCTGGCAACAGCGGCCGCAGGCCGCTGAGCAGCCGGGAGACAGACGAATGCGCGCTGCACTGTGGTTGATCGGTTTGTTCGGCATGGCCGTTGCGGCCGCCTTGTTCGCGGGCTCCAACCAGGGCACGGTGACCCTGTTCTGGGCACCCTACCGCCTGGACCTGTCACTGAACCTGGCCATTGCCATCATCGTGCTGGCCTTCGTGCTGCTGTATGCCGCGCTGCGCGCGCTGGCCGCGCTGCTGCAGATGCCGCACCAGGCGCGGCGCTGGCGCAGCCAGCAGAAAGAGCGCGCCATGCACCACAGCCTGCTGGAAGCCCTGTCGCACCAGCAGGCCGGCCGCTTCCTGCGCGCACGCAAGTCCGCGCTGGCGGCCCTGGCCATGGAAGAGTCCCTGGCCGAGACCCATGCCGCCGTGCCGCACGGCATGCGGCTGCGCGCCGCCGCCCACATGGTGGCCGCCGATGCCTCCCATGCACTGCAGGACCGCCAGCAGCGCGACCACCATTGGCGTGAGGTCCTGGCCAACGCACCGGCCCAGGGCAACGCCCAGGAGCAGGAAATGCGCGAAGGCGCACAGATGCGCGCCGCGCGCTGGGCCCTGGACGACCGCGACGCATCCGACGCGCTGCGCCGCCTGGCCGAACTGCCCCAGGGCGCGGCACGCCGCACGATCGCGCTGCGCATCCGCCTGAAGGCATCGCGCCTGGCAGGCCAGACATCGACGGCGCTGGACACGGCGCGACTGCTGGCCAAGCATCGCGCCTTCTCGCCCGCGGCCGCGGCCAGCGTGGTGCGCGGCCTGGTACTGGAGAGCATCAACGAGGCACGCGACACCACGCAGCTGCAGCACTTCTGGCTGTCGCTGGACACGGAAGAGCGCGCCATGCCCGAGATTGCGCTGCCGGCCGCATCGCGCCTCATGGCCCTGGGCGGCGAGGCCGCCCAGGCCCGTGCCTGGCTGCTGCCCGTGTGGGAGCGCCTGCTGTCCCACGCAGGCCCGCGCAGCGAATCCCACCTGCCGCGCCTGGTCCAGGTGCTGGAGCCCTGCCTGGACGGCCTGGACGGCGCCTGGCTGGCTCGCATCGAGGCGGCCAGCAATGCCCATCCGCGCGAAGCCCGCCTGCAATACCTGGCCGGCATGGCATGCGTGCAGCGCCAGCTCTGGGGCAAGGCCCAGCAGCTGTTGCTGCGCGCAGCCCCCCACCTGCAGGAAAGCGCACTGCGCACCCGCGCCTGGCAGCGCCTGGCCCTGATGGCCGAGCACCGCGGCGATGCCGATGCAGCGGCTGCCGCCTGGAAGCAGGCAGCGCAGTCCGTGGTCGTGCTGCCTGCCGATCCGACCCGGCCCTGAGCCCTCCGCGCGGCACGGCGAGCCTTCATCTTTTTTGAATCGAGCCGTCAATACCGCTGAACTCTTTTGGATTTGCCGCTTCCTACACTGCACGTTGTCCGCAGTGCACGAAGTCCACGCAGAGCGCACCGCACCCTTTCTTGCCATCCAGGGCCCCTTTGCAGGGGCCCTGAACGGTTCCAAAGCCTGCCGCCATCCATGACAGAGTCCTCAGCCCGCGCCAACGCGCCAGCAAAATCCTCCTCCAAAGCCACGCGCTACAACGGCGTGGCCATGGCTGCCCACTGGCTGCTGGCCCTGGGCCTGATCGCCGCCCTGGCCCTGGGCTGGTACATGACAGGCCTGCCGTTCTCGCCCTCGCGCCTGAAGCTCTACAACTGGCACAAGTGGCTGGGCGTCACGCTGTTGACGCTGAGCCTGCTGCGCCTGGTCTGGCGCATCACCCATCGCCCGCCCGAGCTGCCCGCCGCCGTGGCCCGCGCCATGCCCCAATGGCAGCACTGGGCCCACAACGGCACCCACCACGCCATGTACCTGCTGTTCTTTGCCGTGCCCCTGCTGGGCTGGGCCTACAGCTCGGCGGCCGGCTTTCCCATCGTCTTCCTCGGCGTGCTGCCCCTGCCCGACTTCGTGAGCGCAAGCCCCGAGCTGGCCGAAACCCTCAAGCCCCTGCACGGCTGGGCGGCCTGGGCCCTGGTCGCGCTGATCGCCATGCATGTGGGCGCCGCCCTCAAGCACCAGTTCATCGACCGCGACGGCCTCATCTCGCGCATGCTGCCGGGCCGCGCCTGAGTTTTCTCCCCCAGCCAGGGCCTGCGCACCGCGCTGCGCGCGCCCCAGCCATCCCCGATCGAATGTTTCCCGCCCCCCAAAGGAGTCCTGCCATGCGCTTTTCCGCCACGCTGACCACCATTGCCCTGGCCGCTGCGGCCCTGACCTCCCAGGCGGCCCTGGCCGAGCAAAAGCTCGTTCCCGCCCAGAGCGCCGTGAACTTCACGGCCAAGCAGATGGGCGTGCCCCTGCAGGGCCACTTCAAGAAATTCGATGCCCAGGTCCAGTTCGACACGGCCAAGCCCGACACCAGCAAGATCCGCTTCACCGTGGACACCGGCAGCGCCACCATGGGCGCCAAGGAAACCGATGCCGAGCTGCCCAAGGCCGATTGGTTCAACGTCGCCAAATTCCCGCAGGCCGTCTTCGACTCCACGGCCGTCAAGGCGCTGGGCGGCGGCAAGTACCAGGTGGACGGCAAGCTCAGCATCAAGGGCCAGGTCCAGAACGTGAGCATTCCCGTGCAACTGGCACAGTCCGGCACCACGACCACGGCCACCGGCACGCTGCCGCTCAAGCGCCTGCAGTTCAAGATCGGCGAAGGCGAATGGGGCGATACCTCCATGGTGGCCGACGAGGTCCAGGTGCAATTCAAGCTGGCCCTGACCGGCGTGGGCAAGCTGTAAGCGGCACTCTTGCCCAGCATTGGCCCTTTTCTTTTCCGTTTCGTGCAACCCCAACCTAGGAGTTCTTTCATGCGCACTTCCGTGTTTGCCCTGGCCATTGCCGGCCTGTTCGCCACCGCTGCCCAGGCGGCTCCCGCAACCTACGCCATCGACCCGACGCACACCTTCGCCACGTTCGAGATCGACCACAACGGTGCCTCGACCAACCGCGTGCGCTTCGACAAGAAGAGCGGCACCGTGGAATTCGACCGTGATGCCAAGGCCGGCAAGGTCGAAGTCGTGCTGGAAATGGACTCGCTGAGCTCGGGCACCGCCGCCTTCGACAAGCACCTCAAGAGCGCCGACATCTTCAACGTGGCCAAGTTCCCCCAGGCCAAGTTCGTCTCCGACAAGTTCGTCTTCGACGGCGACAAGCTCAAGGAAGTCACCGGCCAGCTGACCATCCTGGACAAGACCCAGCCCGTGACCATCAAGGCCAACAAGTTCACCTGCTACCCCAACGCCATGCTGCAAAAGCGCGAGACCTGCGGCGGCGACTTCGAGGCCGTGATCGACCGCACCGCCTTCGGCGTGAACTACGGCGTGGACTACGGCTTCCCCAAGCAAGTGCGCCTGGTGATGTCCATCGAAGCGGTCAAGCAGCAGTAAGACCGCGCTGGGCAAAGCGCCTTTAGGGGCGTCGGCACCCAAGGCCCGTGAACCGGCACCCCGGTCACGGGCTTTTTTGCGTTGCGGATTGGGTCTGCCACTGACTGACCACGCCCGCCAGCCTGAGCACCCCTTGCTCGATGGCCTGCGGCTGCAGGCTCGCATAACCCAGGACCAGCCCGGCGCAGGACTGGCGGCGATGGGCATCACCGGCCGCATAGAGCGGCGAGATGGGGCGCACGCCCACGCCGCGCTCTCGCGCCAGACGCACCAGGGCAATCTCATCGCGCTGGTGCACGGCAGGCACCCAGGCCACCACATGCAGGCCGGAGGCCGAACCTTCGACCTGCACCGCGCCCGGCAGGTGCCGCTCCAGCGCCTGCAGCAATGCCGCCCTGCGGCCTTCGTTGCGGCGGCGGACGGCGCGCACATGGCGCTCGTAGCTGCCGTCCTCGATCAGCGCGGCCAGCACCAGCTGGTCCAGGCGCGGCGCATGCCGGTCGGCCAGCCGACGGGCTTCCCGGAACACGGGCACCAGGGACGGCGGCAGCACCAGGTAGCCCATGCGCATCTGCGGGGACAAGGCCTTGGAGAAAGTGCCGACATGGATGACGCAACCCACCTCGTCAATGGACTGCAGGGCGTCGATGGGACGCAGCCCGTAGCGGAACTCGCCGTCGTAGTCGTCCTCCAGAATCCAGGCACCCGTGGCGCGCGCCCAGGCCAGCAACTGCTGCCTGCGGCCTATGGGCAGCACGCCGCCCAGCGGAAACTGGTGCGAGGGCGTGACATAGGCCAGACGCGCCTGGCGCCCGACCAGCGCCGAGGTATCCAGGCCCTGTTCATCGACGGCCATTTCCTGCAGGCATGCGCCCTGGGCCTCGAACACGCGGCGCGCCATCAGGTAGCAGGGCTCTTCCATCAGCACGGTCTCGCCCGGATCGACCAGCACGCGCGCGCACAGGTCGATGGCCTGCTGCGAGCCCTGCACCACCACGATCTGATCGGCCGAACAGACAAGCCCCCGCGCCCTTCGCAGATAGCCTTGCAGCGCCATGCGCAGCGCCGGCTCGCCTTCGGGCGCGTCGTAGGACAGGGAGGACTGGCGCTGCACGATGGCGCGGTTGTAGGCGCGCCGCCAGGCCAGCGTGGGAAAGTCATCAAAGGCCAGGGCGCCGTACAGAAAGTCGATCACGGCAGGCCCTTCATCCCCGGCGCGAGCGGGCTGGGCCTGCGCCAGCGCATCCACGCGCCGTCCATAGGAAGACAGGCGGGAACGGCAATCCTGCGCCGCAGCCGCAATGCGGGGCGCGCGGCTGCGCTGCTCCGCGCCAGCTGCCACGCGCGCCCGGGCGCCCTGTGCAGTCTCCAGATAGCCCTCGGCCGCAAGCTGCTCGTAGGCCGCCGTGATGGTGGTGCGCGACACACCCAGGTCCAGCGCCAGCGCGCGGGTGGAAGGCAGGCGCGCGCCCACGGCCAGGCTGCCGTCGGCCATCTGGGATTTCAGCCATTCGTGGATGCGGCGGGCGCCGGGCGCAGCCCCGGTATCGGCAGCGAAATGGGACTTCAACTGGTCTTCCAAAAAATCACGAAACTGGATTTTTCATTGTGCCAGGGATGGTGGATAGTCCGGTTTCCCCCGATGCCGGTCCACCGTTGCACCAAGCTCCATGTACACGCCCGCCCATTTCTCCCTCACCGATTCCGACAGCCTGCACGGCCTGATCCGCAGCCACCCCCTGGGCACGCTCGTCACCCAGGCCAACGGCGTGCTGGACGCCAACCACCTGCCGTTCCTGCTGGATGCGGCCCCAGGGGAGATGGGCACGCTGAGCGCCCATGTGGCCCGCGCCAATCCCATCTGGCAGCAGTGCCGCGACGGCGCCGAGGTGCTGGTCGTCTTCCGTGGTGCCGAAGGCTATATCTCGCCCAGCTGGTATCCAAGCAAGCACGAGACGCACCGCCTGGTGCCCACCTGGAACTACGAGGCCGTGCATGTGCACGGGCAAATCAGCATCCATGACGACGAGAAATTCGTGCGCGGCCTGGTCGGGCAGCTCACGCGGGTCCATGAGGCATCGCAGGCCCAGCCCTGGAAGATGTCCGACTCGCCGCGTGAATTCATCGACGGCATGCTGCAGGCCATCGTCGGCCTGCAGATCCGCATCACCCGCCTGGAGGGCAAGGCCAAGCTCAGCCAGAACCGGCAGGCCCGCGACCTGGACGGCGCCATCGGCGCGCTGCGCGAGCGCGGACAGGAGCCGCTGGCCAGCGCCATGGATGCGGCGCCGCGCATCTAGCGCCAGCCACCCTCACACAGGTTGCCAACCACCGATGTACACATCCACCTTCACCTTCGCGCCGGGCGAATACGACGCGCAGTTCCATGCCCTTGACGGCCGGATCGCCGCGATCGCCCGCGCCATCCCCGGCTACCTGGGCGAAGAGGCCTGGGAGAACCCCGCCACAGGCCTGGTCTCCAACGTCTACTACTGGCAGACCTGGGAGGCGCTGCAAGAGCTGATGCGCCACCCTGCGCATATAGAGGCCAAGCGGCAGCAGGCGCGCTGGCTCAAGGGCTACCAGGTGGTGATCGCCCACGTGGTGGGCAGCTACGGCGATGGCGGGATAGCGCACCCGCTGGCCACCGCTGCGCAAGGCACTGCGCACCCGGCTCGCTGACCGGACCCGCTTTTGGCCCGATGATGGCGGCCATGCGATGGCGTTTTGATCCTGTTTCCCTGGTGTGGGCGGTGGCCCTGTTTGTCCTGCTCGTGCTGCTGGCCACCGTCGGCGCACGCTGGGGCTGGGTGCGCAGCTTCTTCGGCGATGTGTTGGCCGTGGCCTGGGTCTATGCCGTGTTCAAGACCGTGATCGCCGCGCGCGTGCTGACGCTGGCATCGGCCGCACTGTGCGTGGGCCTGCTGGTGGAGCTAGGCCAGTTCCTGGCATCGACCTTCCAGTTGCACATTCCCAACCGCGCCTTGCGCATCGTGCTGGGCAGCACGGCCGACTGGTGGGATGTGCTGGCCTATGTGATGGGTTTTGCAGCCGTGCTGGTGGTGGAGGCTGCGTTCCGTGGCCGCAGGCGCCCCGTCTTCACGGCATAAACCCGCAGCGGTCCGCTACGGCTCTGGAACAAGCTCCTCGACAACGGATTCGCAGTGGATTTTCAGCCGCCCGTAGTGGGACAGCTGCAAGAACAGATGCTGCGCCATTGCTGACGAAGGCCTCTTCGTATCCCGCTGCAGCACTTCGCAGCGGTCCAGGCAGTCATCCATCTCTGCGGCTGCGTCGCGCTGGACGTCGGCAAAGTACGCCTGCACGGCAGGAAAGTTGACGATCCGTTCAAGGCGGATGGCTACCCTGGCCTGCGGCCTGTCGAACACGGCATAGAGAAAGAAACGCAGTTCCACGCTCCGGGCCGCCACATCCAGGCGCACCTGCTCCAGCAATCCATCGTGGTACGGGTACTGCAATCGATGGCTCCGCGCCCGATCAGGCCCGTACAGCACAGCCGCCGGCCTTGAGCACCCGCTTCGTCGAGGCCGGATACCGCTCCAGCTTGTCCGCCGGCCGGCGCGGCCTGGCCACCAGCTCGCCACCGCAGTTGGGGCAGGCGCCGTGCAGCACATGATCCGCACAGCCGGCACAGAACGTGCACTCGAAGGTGCAGATGCGGGCCTCGGCAGACTCTGGCGGCAGGTCCTTGTCGCAGCATTCGCAGTTGGGTCGAAGCTCAAGCATCGGTGCACTCCGGGTGTGGTCCATGAAGACTGGCATCCTAGTGGATGTGCTCTGCCGGGGAGCGGTCCTCGCGCTCCATCTGCAGCGTCGTATGGTGCAGGTCGAAGCCGGCCTGCAGCCTGTCTTCGATATCGCGACGCACCTGCTCGCCGTCCGCGCCGGGCAGCAGCACCACATGGCCGGTCAGCATGGGCTTGCTCTGCGTGACCGCCCACAGGTGGACATCGTGGATCGCTGCCACGCCCGCCGTGCCCGCAATCGTCTCGCGCACTGCCTGCAGGTTCATCCCGGAGGGCACGCCTTCCAGCAGGATATTGATGCACTCGCGCAGCAGGGTCCAGGTCCGCGGGAACACCATGAAGCCGATGCCCACGGCCACCGCCGAGTCGATCCACCGCCAGCCCGTCAGCCAGATCAGCGCGGCACCGGCGAGCACGCCGATCGAGCCCAGCATGTCCGCCCATACCTCCAGGTACGCGCCCTTCACGTTCAGGCTCTCGTCCTTGCCACCCGACAGCAGGCGCATGGAGAGCAGGTTGATCACCAGCCCCACGGCCGCCACCGCCATCATGCCCAGGGACTGGATTTCCGCGGGTGCCGACAGCCGGCGGTAGGCCTCATACAGGATGTAGAAGGCCACGCCCAGCAGCACCAGTGCATTGACGGCGGCGGCCAGGATCTCGAAGCGCGCATAGCCGTAGGTGCGCAGCAGGTCGGCTGCCTTGCGGCCGGCGCGTATGGCCACCAGGGCCAGCAGCAGCGCCATCGCATCGGTCAGCATGTGCATGGCGTCGGAGATCAGGGCCAGGCTGCCCGTGACCATGCCGCCGATGATCTCCACCACCATGAAGGTGCCGGTCAATCCGAAGGCAAACCAGAGACGGGATTCCGGCAGGGCGCGCACGTCGCCGTGCTGATGGCTGTCGCTCATGAGGTTCCTTGACTTGAAAACGGTTGTGAACAGAGGGCCGCCGCATCCATGGCGACCATGGCAAGCGGGGGGATCGGACCTCGATGAGAAAGCGTGAAGTGACTTGAAGGTCAAGTGCTGGCGGCAACTCGGCACCGCAGGTGGCCCGGACACCGCAGCGCGCATATCCCTGCATCCATCGCAACATTTCATTTAGGTAAATTGATTACGAATAGTAGAATCAAGACATCCACCAAGGAGACATTCGATGAACACAAGCGCCCGTCCCGACCTGTCCACACTGCCACCGCCCGCCGCCGTGCAGCAGCTGCACCACTACGCCTACAAGGCCCGCGATGCCGAGGAGACCCGCCACTTCTACGAGGACATCCTGGGCCTGCCGCTCTACCACATCATCCAGAGCGACTACGTGCCCAGCACGGGCGAGTACTGCCCCTACACGCACTTCTTCTTCCGCCTGAAGGATGGTTCGTTCATCGCCTTCTTCGACATCGGCGACGACGAAAAGGCCCTGCCCTCGCCCAACACGCCGCTGTGGATCAACCACATCGCCTTCCGCGTGGACACCGTCGAGGAACTGGAGAACACCAAGGCCCGCCTGGTGGCGCATGGCATCGAGGTGCTGGGCGTGACCGACCACCACATCTTCAAGAGCATCTATTTCTTCGATCCCAACGGCATCCGCCTGGAGCTGTCGGCCCAGCTGGCCGACGAAGTGCAGATGGCGCGCGAAAGCACCACCGCCCACGCCCGCCTGAACGAGTGGACGGCACGCAAGGAGCAATGGCGCAAGGAACGCGCCGAAGGCAAGGCCGCCCAGCCGCTCAAGCCCCAGAGCAACGACCGGCCCGAGTTCGTCCCCGACGCAGCGGCCTGAATAAGACCCGGCGAACAGGCAGGCGGACGGGGTCGGTAGAATCCCCGTCAAACCGTCATCCATTTCGCATATGCAGACGGCATCCCTTCAACGGATGCCGTTTTCATTTGCCAAACGCCATTCGCACAATTCCCCGCAAGCAAGCCATGAGCGACACCATTGCCCAGCCAGGCCTCGACAGCCTGTCCAAATCGTTTGAACCCGCAGCCATCGAGGCCCAATGGGGCCCCGAATGGGAAAAGCGCGGCTACGGCGCAGCCGGCGTGCGCGGCACGGGCCAGGCAGATGCATCCCAGCCCTCGTTCTCCATCCAGCTGCCACCGCCCAATGTGACGGGCACGCTGCACATGGGCCATGCGTTCAACCAGACCATCATGGACAGCCTCACGCGCTACCACCGCATGAAGGGCCACAACACGGTCTGGGTGCCCGGCACCGACCACGCGGGCATCGCCACGCAGATCGTGGTGGAGCGCCAGCTGCAGGAGCAGGGCATTGCCAGCCGCCACGACATGGGCTCGACGCCTCCCGAGGCGCGCAAGAACTTCGTGAGCAAGGTCTGGGAGTGGAAGAACCAGAGCGGCAACACCATCACCGGCCAGATGCGCCGCATGGGCGACAGCGTGGACTGGAGCCGCGAGTACTTCACCATGGACGACAAGCTGTCGTCCATCGTCAACGAGACCTTCGTGCGCCTGTACCAGCAGGGCCTGATCTACCGTGGCAAGCGCCTGGTGAACTGGGACCCCAAGCTGATGTCCGCCGTCTCCGACCTCGAGGTCGAGAACGAGGAAAAGGACGGCTCGCTGTGGCACATCGCCTACCCGCTGGCCGACGGCTCGGGCCAGCTCGTGGTGGCCACCACGCGCCCGGAAACCATGCTGGGCGACGCAGCCCTGATGGTGCACCCCGAGGACGAGCGCTACCAGGCGCTGATCGGCAAGACCGTGATCCTGCCCCTGGTGGGCCGCGAGATCCCCATCATTGCCGACGACTACGTGGACCGCGAGTTCGGCACGGGCGTGGTCAAGGTCACGCCCGCGCATGACAACAACGACTACGCCGTGGGCCAGCGCCACGGCCTGCCGATGATCTGCGTGCTGACGCTGACGGCCACCATCAACGACGAGGCGCCCGAGAAGTACCGCGGCATGGACCGCTTCGTGGCGCGCAAGGCCATCGTGGCCGACCTGGACGCGGCCGGCCTGCTGGTCGAGACCAAGAAGCACAAGCTCATGGTGCCCATCTGCACGCGCACGGGCCAGGTGATCGAGCCCATGCTGACCGACCAGTGGTTCGTGGCCATGAACAAGGTCGGCGAAGGCGATGCCACCGGCAAGTCCATCGCGCAGAAGGCCATCGATGCCGTCTCCAGCGGCCAGGTGCAGTTCGTGCCCGAGAACTGGGTCAACACCTACAACCAGTGGATGAACAACATCCAGGACTGGTGCATCTCGCGCCAGCTGTGGTGGGGCCACCAGATTCCCGCCTGGTACGACGAGGACGGCAAGGTCTACGTGGCCCGCACCGAGGAAGAAGCCCAGGCCCAGGCCCCCGGCAAGACGCTCACGCGCGACGAGGACGTGCTGGACACCTGGTACTCCTCGGCCCTGGTGCCGTTCTCCACCATGGGCTGGCCGAACCAGACCGAGGCGGCCGACGATGACTACAACCTCTACCTGCCCAGCTCGGTGCTGGTCACGGGCTACGACATCATCTTCTTCTGGGTCGCCCGGATGATCATGATGACCACGCACTTCACGGGCCGCGTGCCCTTCCGCCATGTCTACATGCATGGCCTGGTGCGTGACGCCCAGGGCAAGAAGATGAGCAAGTCCGAGGGCAACGTGCTCGACCCCGTGGACCTGATCGACGGCATCGACCTGGACACCCTGCTGGACAAGCGCACCCAGGGCCTGCGCCGCCCCGAGACCGCCCCCCAGGTGCGCAAGAACACGCAAAAGGAATTCCCCGAGGGCATTCCCGCCTACGGCGCCGACGCGCTGCGCTTCACCTTCGCGGCCCTGGCCTCGCTGGGCCGCTCCATCAACTTCGACAGCAAGCGCTGCGAGGGCTACCGCAACTTCTGCAACAAACTGTGGAACGCCAGCCGCTTCGTGCTGATGAACTGCGAAGGCCATGACTGCGGCCTGCTGCCCCACACCAAGGAGCAATGTCAGGCCGGCGGCGAGTTCGCGGGCTACATGCAGTTCAGCCAGCCCGACCGCTGGATCACCTCGCAGCTGCAGAAGGTCGAGGCCGAAGTGGCCAAGGGCTTTGCCGAATTCCGCCTGGACAACGTGGCCAACGCGCTGTACGACTTCGTCTGGAACGAGTTCTGCGACTGGTACCTGGAAATCGCCAAGGTGCAGATCCAGACCGGCAGCGAGGCCCAGCAGCGCGCCACGCGCCGCACGCTGATCCGCACGCTGGAGGCCATCCTGCGCCTGGCCCACCCCATCATCCCGTTCGTGACCGAAGCCCTGTGGCAGAAGGTCGCCCCGGTCGCCGGCCTGCCCGGCGAGTCCGTGGCCGTGGCCCGCTACCCCGAGGCCCAGCCCGAGAAGATCGACGAAGCCGCCATCGCCTACGTGGGCCGCATCAAGCAGATGATCGACGCCTGCCGCACGCTGCGCGGCGAGATGGGCGTGTCGCCCGCACAGCGCCTGCCGCTGCTGGCCGTGGCCAGCTCGGCCGACGAGGCGCAGTTCCTGCGCACCAACGCCGCCGTGCTTCAGAACCTGGCCAAGCTCAGCGAAGTCAAGGTGTTCGACGACGAAGCCGCCTGGGCCGAGGCCGCCCAGGCCGCGCCCGTCTGCGTGGTGGGCGAGGCGCGCCTAGCGCTGTTCGTGGAGATCGACGTGGCGGCCGAAAAGGCCCGCCTGTCCAAGGAAGCCGCACGCCTGGAAGGCGAGATCACCAAGGCCAATGCCAAGCTGGGCAACGAGGCCTTCGTGGCCAAGGCACCCCCGGCCGTCATCGACCAGGAAAAGAAGCGCGTGGCCGACTTCGGAGCAACGCTGATTCGCATCCAGGAACAACTCGCCCGCCTGGGTTGAAAGATCCGTTTATGAGCACCCAGACCCGTGTCCGCAAAGCCGTGTTTCCCGTTGCCGGGCTCGGCACGCGCTTTCTGCCCGCCACCAAGGCCTCTCCCAAGGAGATGCTGCCCGTGGTGGACAAGCCGCTGATCCAGTACGCCGTGGAAGAGGCCTACGAGGCCGGCATCCGCGACATGATCTTCGTCACCGGCCGCAGCAAGCGCGCCATCGAGGACCATTTCGATACCGCCTACGAGCTGGAAAACGAACTGGAGAACGCCGGCAAGCAGGCCATGCTGGAGCTGGTGCGCAGCATCAGCCCCGCCGACATGAACTGCCTGTTCGTGCGCCAGCCGCGCTCCCTGGGCCTGGGCCACGCCGTGCTGTGCGCCGAGCCGCTGGTGGGCAACGAGCCCTTTGCCGTGCTGCTGGCCGACGACCTGATGGTGGGCGAGTCTGGCGGCCCGGGCGTGATGGCCCAGATGACCTCGGCTTTCCAGAAACAGGGCCGCTCCCTGCTGGCCGTGCAGGAAGTGCCGCTGGAGCAGACCAAGCGCTACGGCATCGTGGCCGGCGAGCCGGCCGGCGGCGCGCTGATGCGCATCGAGAAGATCGTCGAAAAGCCCGCGCCCGAGAAGGCGCCTTCGCGCATGGGCGTGGCCGGCCGCTATGTGCTGACACCAGCCATCTTCGAGGAGATCCGCAACCAGCCCAAGGGCGTGGGCGGCGAGATCCAGCTGACCGACGCCATCGAACGCCTGATGGCCCATGAAGCCGTCTACGCCTTCCAGTACCAGGGCAAGCGCTACGACTGCGGCAGCAAGGAAGGCTTTCTGCAGGCCACGGTGGAGCTGGCGCTGCAGCACGAGGACGTGGGCGCGAGCTTCCGCGAATACCTGCAGGGCCTGAGCATCTGAGGCCGGGCCTCAGAGCCGCCCCTGCCCCATGCAAAAGGCCTGCGAAAGCAGGCCTTTTTCTTTGGAGCGAGCCGCGTGCAGCCGCTCAGCGCCGGCGCAGGATGTGGATGAACTCCGCGCCCACGGTCTGCTGCTCCACCAGTTCATTGCCGGTCTGCTTGGCGAAGGCCTGGAAGTCGCGCAGCGATCCGGTATCCGTGGCCACCACCTTGAGCAGCTGGCCGCTGTCCAGTTCGGCCAGCGCCTTCTTGGCCTTGAGAATGGGCAGCGGGCAGTTGAGCCCGCGCGTGTCGATTTCCTTGTGAATTTCCATCGGATGCACCTCTTGAGCCTGGGATTCTAGGCGGCATCGCGGCTGAGGCCGGCAGCAGTGTCTTGATCGGCGCGACTCGCTTCAGCCTCCTGGGCCTGCTCGGCACGCTTCCAGAAGTCACGGATCACAGGATCATGCCCCCGGCTGCGCAGCCACTTGGCCAGCGCCATGCCCGTGCCCGAAGGCCAGGCCTGGACTTTCTCGGGCTCCAGCAGGCGGTATTCCAGCAGCTCGGGCGACAGCCGGACCTGGCCGCTGGCGCGCACATGGAAGGCGATGATCACCTGGTTCATGCGCAGGAACTCATGCACGCTGATCAGCTCCAGCGACTCGGCCTTCAGGCCGGTTTCCTCCGCCACCTCGCGCGCCACGCCCTCCTCGGGCGACTCGCCGGCCTCCATGAAGCCCGTGATCAGGCCGAAGACCTTCTCGGGCCAGGCCGCATTGCGCGCCAGCAGCACCTTGCCGTCCAGCTCCACGATGGCGGCCAGCACGGGCGTGGGATTGTTCCAGTGCGTCCAGCCGCACTCGGGGCAGCGCAGACGCGATACATCGCCGCCGTCCTCGGCCTGGATCACCCACTGCAGGGGGGTGGCGCAGTGCGTGCAATAGCGGGTTTCATAGTGCATGGGGCTGTTCCTGGTTTTTTGCTGTCCTGGCTCAATGCAAACAGGAAGGCCCGCCGGAAGGCGGGCCTGTCGCTGTATCAGGCGGGGAAGACGCCCGTGGACAGATAGCGGTCGCCGCGGTCGCAGACCACGAAGACGATGGTGGCGTTGTTCTCGCGCTCGGCAATCTGCTGGGCCACCCAGCAGGCGCCGGCAGCCGAGATGCCGGCAAAGATGCCTTCCTCGCGCGCCAGGCGGCGCGCCATGTCCTCGGCATCGTCCTGGCCCACGAGCACGGTCTCGTCGATCAGCGAGGCGTCGTAGATCTTGGGCATGTATTCCTCGGGCCACTTGCGGATGCCAGGGATGCGCGAGCCTTCGGCCGGCTGGGCGCCCACGATGCGGATGGCAGGGTTCTTTTCCTTGAGGAACTTCGCCACGCCGGTGATCGTGCCCGTGGTGCCCATGGCGCTCACGAAATGCGTGATCTCGCCGCCGGTCTGCTCCCACAGCTCGGGGCCCGTGGTCTCGTAGTGGATGCGCGGATTGTCGGGGTTGCCGAACTGGTCGAGCACCACGCCCTTGCCCTGGGCCACCATCTGGTCGGCCAGGTCGCGCGCATATTCCATGCCGCCGCTCTTGGGCGTGAGGATCAGCTCGGCGCCATAGGCCTTCATCGTCTGGGCACGCTCGATGGACAGGTCCTCGGGCATGATCAGCACCATCCGGTAGCCCTTGATCGTGGCGGCCATGGCCAGCGCAATGCCGGTATTGCCCGAGGTGGCCTCGATCAGCGTGTCGCCGGGCTTGATGTCGCCGCGCTCTTCGGCGCGGCGGATCATCGACAGGGCCGGCCTGTCCTTGACCGAACCGGCCGGATTGTTGCCTTCCAGCTTGCCCAGCACCACGTTGCCACGTTCCTGGCGAGACTGCGCACCGATGCGCTGCAATGCCACCAGGGGCGTGCGGCCGATGGCGTCTTCGATGGTCGGATAAATTTTCATAGCCTCACACTGTGCCATAATTCGCCCCTGCGCTAAGTAGCCCGGGTGGTGAAATTGGTAGACGCAGGGGACTCAAAATCCCCCGCCGCAAGGCGTGCCGGTTCGATTCCGGCCCCGGGCACCAGAGATTACGTAGCCGAAAAAGCAGTCCGCTGCTTTTTCGGCTATTTCTTTTCCGGCCGCTGTCTTCACAGTGTCCGCACACCCCTCCTTCCTGCACCAGCCCTTTTCAGCGGCTGCACTGCAATTCAAGGCCTCCAGCCTGACCAGATCCTGCGTCCTCATGCCTTGGGCGGGATAGCCCCTGCGCGCTTTCACCCGCACACCACCCAACCTGTGTACAACTTTGGCATCAAGCCACCTCCAAGGCGGAAACGGACTGCAATCAGGCGCATGTCCAGCCCGCCTCGAATCGCCCCCACCGCGGCCTGCCCCCTAGCCTTGCCCAGTGCGCGAAATCCGGCACCTTCCCTCTGAAAATCGGTATCTGCACCATCGCCATGCAGCCAATTTCCGGCGCGGGCACCAGCCCGGTGCGCCCGCTGCAAAAGCCTGGTGATGCCCATGAAAAAAGCCACCCTGGGGTGGCTTTATTTCTCCACAGAACCCTTGAACAACCCTGTGGATATTCAGTGAACAGCAAGTGAACGAGGCGTCCAAGTGCTTGCATTCACTGGCCGCAAGCTAGGCTGCCTGCAAATCAGGCAGCCCCTGAATCCAAGGGAAAACCCTTGAAACCGGGGTCACCTGCCGCGCCGCGCCTCAGGCATCGGAGCGGCGGATCTGGGCGCGGCCCGCCGCCGTGATGTGCCATTGATGGCTGCTGTCCACTTCGACCAGTCCACGCTCGCGCAGCCTCTTGGACATATGCTCGCGCGCCGCGCTTTCCAGCGACACGGGCTCGCCCATTTCCAGCTTCTTGAGCACTTCGAGTTCATCCACCGTCGGCTCGTACACGGGTGCGTGATATGTGGTTTCGGCCATCGCTACTCCTTCGCTATTCAAAGTCTCATGCCCCGGCACTGCCCAAGGCATGGGTCCCAACATAGCGTTGGCCGGGACGCCGCGCAATCGGTGTCCGCACCTTTTTTCGCGATGTGGGCGATGATGGCACGCTTTGCGGCGGCGTCCCACAGGTGCCAGGGCACTGCCCTGTCCGGGAAACGGGCAGCCCGCTCTCTTGCCGCCGCCCTCTGCTGTCCGCTCTTGCCATCTGCTCCAGGGATTCAGGTTTTCATGTTGTACGCCATCACCGCCTTGTTCGCCTTCCAGTTGCTGGGAGAGGCCATCGTCCAGCTCACGGGGCTGCCGCTTCCGGGAGCGCTCGTGGGCACGCTGCTGCTGCTGGCGGCGCTGCTGCTGCACGGCCGCCTGCCCGAGTCGCTGGAGAAGGCCGCCGGCGTGCTGCTGCAGAACATGATGCTGCTGTTCATTCCCGTCATTGCAGGCGTGATGCTGGAGTTCGACCGGCTGTCGCGCGAATGGCAGCCCTTCGTGATCGCCTGCGTGGCGGGTGCAGCCATTACCTTCCTGGCCACGGCCTTCACCTTCCGCTGGTGCCTGGAGCGCCAGCGCGCCCGAGAGGCGGCCGCCAGCCAGGGAGACAAGGCATGAACGCGCTCACCACCCACTGGCACAGCGCCTGGCAGTCGCTGTCCGGCAATGCCTCCACCGCCCACCTGCCCTGGCTGGTGCTGACCATGGCCGTCTACCTGGCGGCCATGGCGCTGTACCGCAGAAGCGGCAACCATCCGCTCCTGATTCCCGTCTTCACGGCCGTGGTCGTCATCGTGGGCGTGCTGCTGGCCACGGGCACCTCCTATGCCAGCTACCGCAGCGGCGTCTCGCTGCTGGGACTGCTGATCGGCCCGGCCACCGTCGCGCTGGCAATTCCGCTGTACGCCCAGCGCGAGCGCATCCGCGCGCTGTGGCTGCCCATCAGCGTGGCGCTGGCCGTGGGCTGCGTGGTGGCGTTGCTGTCGGCACTGCTGATCGGCTGGAGCCTGGGCGCCACGGTGCAGACGCTGGTGGCGCTGGCGCCCAAGTCGGCCACCATTCCCATCGCCCTGCCCATGGCCGAGCGCTTTGGCGGTCCGGCCTCGCTGGCGGCCGTGGCCGTGGCCATCACCGGCATTGCGGGCACGATGATGGCGCCGCTGCTGATCCGCCTGGTGCGCAGCGATGACCCGGCCGTGCAGGGTTTTGCCCTGGGACTTACGGCCCACGCCATCGGCACGGCACGCGCGCTGCAGGTGAATCCGACCATGGGCGCCTTCTCTGCCCTGGCCATGGGCCTGAACGGCGTGGCCACGGCCGTGGTCATGCCGCTGTGCCTGGCCGTGCTGCCCTGGTTCTGAGCGCGATTACGGGTTTTCCCCAGAGACACCCCCACAAGCCTGTGGACAAGCGCCGCCAGCAGCAAGGATAAGTCAGTTAAGTGACTGTCATCGTTGAACAATCCAAGGCCTGCTTAATTTTCAGGCAGGCCGGTGCTCCCTGGCGCGCTGCTGCAGCCATGAAGAGAACACGCGCAGGGCGGGCGCGGGCTGGGCATCGGGCGCCAGGGCCGGGGTGACCAGGTAGTAGGCGCGGTTGCCGCGCAGCGGCTGGGGGCAGGCAATGATGAGGTCGCCGCGCGCCAGCTCCTGCTCGATCAGCATGGGCGGCATCAGCGCCACGCCCAGGCCCTGGCTGGCGGCCACGGCCAGCATGGAGAACAGCTCCAGCCGCATGCCATCCAGCGCGCGCGGCGCGGCCACGCCCATGGCATCGAACCACTGCTGCCAGCCGTAGGGCCGCGTGCTTTGCTGCAGCAGCGGCATCCGGGCCACGATGTCCGCCCCCACAGGCAGCCAGGCGCGGCCCGGCTCGCGTGCCTGGGCCGTGGCCAGCAGTTGCGGGCTGCACACGGGCACCACCTCTTCGTCCATCAGCCATTGCGCCTGCACACCGGGCCAGCGTGCCACCTGCTCGGGCGTGCCTGCATAGAGCGCGGCGTCGAACACGGTATCGGCGAAAAGGAAGGGCCGCGTCTGCACATCGATGTGCACGGTGACCTCGGGATGCTCGCGCGCCAGCTGCGGCAGGCGCGGCAGCAGCCAGCGCGTGGCGAAGGTGGGCACGGCCGCCAGGTTGAGCGGGCCTCCCTCGCCCTGGTGGGCCATGATGTCCAGCGTGTCGCGTTCCAGGCCGTGCAGCCAGCGCGAGACCTGCTGGGCGTACTGCGTGCCGGCCTCCGTCAGCAGCACGCCGTGGCGCGTGCGCCGGAACAGCTGCACGCCCAGGAACTCTTCCAACGCAATGATCTGGCGCGATACCGCGCTTTGCGTGAGCGACAGTTCCTGCGCCGCACGCGTGTAGCTGATGTGGCGGGCGGCCGACTCGAAGCAGGCAAGGGCTTGGGTGGATGGCAGGGCTCTACGCATATCTCATGAATTCAATGCACTTCAGAGCCTCACATCATAGGGAATAACCCGCAACAACCCATTCATACATGCGTTTTACGCATTCATGGATGAACAAACATCGTTTGCGCCACGCGCAGGCCCGCTTCTAAGATGCGTCGCAACAACGCTCCATGGTCACAGCCTGCCCGGCTTTGGCATATGGCAGCGACCCGCCCTTGACCTCTTTGTTTTTGGAGAAACCACGCCATGGCCCGCAACAGCTTCCAATGGGATGACCCCTTCCAGCTCGACCAGCAACTGAGCGAAGACGAGCGCATGATCCGCGACGCGGCCCATGCCTACTGCCAGGAGAAGCTGGCACCCCGCGTGCTGGAAATGTTCCGCCATGAAAAGACCGACGTGAGCATCTTCCGCGAGATGGGCGAGCTGGGCCTGCTGGGCCCCACCATCCCCACGCAGTACGGCGGCGCGGGCCTGAACTATGTCAGCTACGGCCTGGTGGCGCGCGAGATCGAGCGCGTGGACTCGGGCTACCGCTCCATGGCCAGCGTGCAAAGCTCGCTGGTGATGGTGCCCATCAATGAATTCGGCACCGAAGACCAGAAGAACAGGTACCTGCCCAAGCTGGCCAGCGGCGAGTTCATCGGCTGCTTCGGCCTGACCGAACCCGACCACGGCTCCGACCCCGGCAGCATGTCCAGCCGCGCCTACAAGGTGGACGGCGGCTACCGCCTCAAGGGCAACAAGATGTGGATCACCAACAGCCCCGTGGCCGACGTGTTCGTGGTCTGGGCCAAGGAAGTGACCGAGGACGGCCATGTGGGCGAGATCCGCGGCTTCATCCTGGACAAGGGCATGAAGGGCCTGTCGGCCCCGGCCATCCACGGCAAGGTGGGCCTGCGCGCCTCCATCACGGGCGAGATCGTGATGGACGATGTCTTCGTCCCCGAGGAAAACGCCTTCCCCGAGGTGCGCGGCCTCAAGGGCCCCTTCACCTGCCTGAACAGCGCACGCTTCGGCATTGCCTGGGGCGCCCTGGGCGCAGCCGAGTTCTGCTGGCACACGGCGCGCCAGTACACGCTGGACCGCAAGCAGTTCGGCCGCCCCCTGGCCGCCAACCAGCTGGTGCAGAAGAAGCTGGCCGACATGCAGACCGAGATCACCCTGGGCCTGCAGGCCGCGCTGCGCGTGGGCCGCATGAAGGACGAGCACCAGAACGTGATCGAGATCACCTCGCTGATCAAGCGCAACAACTGCGGCAAGTCGCTGGACATTGCCCGCATGGCGCGCGACATGATGGGCGGCAACGGCATCAGCGACGAGTTCGGCGTGGCCCGCCACCTGGTCAACCTGGAAGTGGTCAACACCTACGAAGGCACGCACGATGTGCATGCGCTGATCCTGGGCCGGGCGCAGACTGGCATCGCAGCTTTTGCCAACTGACCCCCTGAGGCGCTTCGCGCCTTCCCCCTTCTCGCTTCGCGGAGGGGGACGACGCCCTCGCCGCGAGGCGGCTCTTGCTCGGCGTCCCTGGCCTGCTCCACGCCCATGTCACACGCTATGGGTGATGGAAGCTCAAGCCCTGAGCTGAACTACCAGCGGCATCGGGCGCGCTCATATTTCTTCCCTCTCATGTCCTCCACATCCTCCGCGCCGGCCGCATTGGCTGGCATCAAGGTGCTTGATCTTTCCCGCGTGCTGGCCGGGCCCTGGTGCACGCAGACGCTGGCCGACCTGGGTGCCGATGTGATCAAGGTCGAGCGGCCCGTGGCCGGCGATGACACGCGCCACTGGGGCCCTCCGTTCCTGCCGCGCGACGATGGGCAGGCCACGCAGGAGGCCAGCTATTTCACGGCCTGCAACCGCAACAAGCGCTCGGTCACCATCGACATGTCCACCCCCGATGGGCAGCAGCTGATTCGCCAGATGGCGGCCGGGGCCGATGTGCTGGTGGAGAACTTCAAGGTCGGTGGCCTGGCGCAGTACGGGCTGGACTACGAAAGCCTCAAGGCGCTCAACCCGCGCCTGATCTATTGCTCGGTCACGGGTTTCGGCCAGACCGGCCCGTATGCCGAGCGCGCGGGCTACGACCTCATGGTGCAGGCCATGTGCGGGCTGATGAGCATCACCGGCCATGCCGACGAGGCGCCCGGAGGCGGCCCGCTCAAGGTGGGCGTGGCCGTGATCGATGTCTTCACGGGCCTGTATGCCAGCAATGCCATCCTGGCCGCGCTGCATGCGCGCCAGGCCTCGGGCCGGGGCCAGCACATCGACATGGCCCTGCTCGACGTGGGCATGGCCGTGCTGGCCAACCAGGCCGCCGGCTTTCTGGCCACGGGCGAATCGCCGGGCCGCGCCGGCAACATCCACCCCAGCCTGGCGCCCTACCAGGACTTCGCCACGGCCAACGGCAACGTGCTGCTGGCCATTGGCAACGACGGCCAGTTCGCGCGCTTTTGCGCCGCCGTCGGCGAAGCCGGCTGGGCGCAGGACGAGCGCTTTGCCACCAACACCGCGCGCGTGCGCAATCGCCAGGCGCTGCTGGAGCGGATGGTGCCCCTCATGAAGACACGCGGCACGGCCGAATGGATTGCGCTGCTGGAAGACAAGGCCGTGCCCTGCGGCCCCATCAACACCATCGCCCAGGCCTTCGACGACCCGCAGGTGCGCGCACGCGGCATACGCGTCGAGCTGCCGCGCGAGGCCGGCGACGGCATCTCGCGCATCGCCGGCGTGGCCAGCCCCATGCGGCTGAGCGACACCCCGCCCGTGCTGCGCAGCGCACCGCCCTCCCTGGGCCAGCACACCGATGAAGTGCTGGGCGAGCTGGGCATTGCGCCCATGGCCATCCAGGCGCTGCGCTCGCGCGGCGTGGTCTGATCGCCTGCGCCAGGCAACACCGCCTCCTCCAAATCTTTTTCCTCAAGCACCGCCATACGAATGTCTTAAAAAAACCCAGCCTTCCCACCCGTCGGTGCCTCACAACAAACGCTCACAACATCCATTCAAGGAGACAACACCATGACTCACACCACTCGCATCGCGCTCGCCGGCATCCTCGGCGCCCTCACGCTGTCGGGCGCAGCCCATGCCCAGGGCTACCCTGCCAAACCCATCAAGCTGCTCGTGCCCTTCGCGGCCGGCGGCACCACCGACCTGATCGCGCGCATCGTGGCCGAGCCGCTGGGCCGCGCCCTGGGCCAGCCCGTGGTGGTCGAGAACAAGGGCGGCGGCGGCGGCAGCATCGGCGCGGCCGAGACGGCGCGCTCCCAGCCCGACGGCTACAGCCTGGGCATCGCCACCGTGTCCACCACGGCCACCAACCCGGCGATCAACCCCAAGATCCCGTACAACGTGCTGACAGACTTCACGCCCATCGTGAACATCGCGGCCACGCCCAACATCATTGCGGCCCACCCCAAGTTCGCGGGCAAGAACTACCAGGAGTTCCTGGCCGAGGTGAAGAAGAACCCCGGCAAGTACTCCTACGCCTCGCCCGGTAACGGCAGCATCACCCATCTGATGATGGAGATGTTCAAGCTGTCCACGGGCACCGACATCACCCACGTGCCCTACCGTGGCAGCGGCCCCGCGCTGAACGACGCCGTGGCCGGCCAGGTTCCGCTGATCTTCGACAACCTGCCCTCCGCACTGGGCTTCGTCAAGGAAAAGCGCCTGGTGCCCATCGTGGTGGCCGCGCCTCAGCGCCTGGCAGCGCTGCCCGATGTGCCCACCTTCAAGGAAGTGGGCCTGGCCCCCGTCAACCGCATGGCCTACTACGGCATCGTCGGCCCCAAGAACCTGCCGCGCGAAATCGTGGACAAGGTCAATGCCGCCACGCGCAAGGTGCTGCAGGACCCCGCCATCAAGAAGCGCATCGAGGAAACCGGCTCGCTGATCGTGGCCGACACGCCCGAGCATTTCTTTGAAGAGATCAAGGCCGAACTGGCGGTCTACAAGGAAGTGGTGCAAAAGCAGAACCTGACGATGGATTGAGCCAGCGCGTCACCCGCCGACCATCCCCTCCACGGCGGGGATTTTTTCAGGCTTCGCCAGCGGCAGGCGACAGCAACGCCTCGCACACCCCACACAGGCGCCCGGCCAGACGCCGGCCCGGCGCCGACAACTGGGCCCGCACGTGCAGTGCCACTTCCACATCAGGCACGGGGGCGAAGCCGGCCATGCCGTCGAGCAGGCGGTGGCCGGGCCCGACCAGCCGGCGCGGCAGCAGGCTGATGCCCAGGCCCTGCTCCACGGCGGCTTCCAGGCTGGCCAGGCTGGCGCTCACATAGGCCAGGCGCCAGCGCCGGCCTGCGGCATCCAGCGCATGCGTCATCTCGCTGCGGTACAGGCCGCCCTGTGGAAACACCACCAAAGGCAAGGGATCCATCCCGTGGCAGGGATGCCGCGCACTGTCTATCCAGGCCAGCGGTTCAGGCCAGCGCGCCATGCCGGGCGTGCTGCCGCTGCGCTGCTTGACGATGGCCAGGTCCAGCTCGCCGGACTGGAACTGCTGCCATATCGCCTGCGACAGCCCGCTGGTCAGCTCCAGGCGCAACTGCGGCTGGCTGCGCGCCAGCGCGCCCAAGGCGGGCATCAAGGCATTGCCGGCAAAGTCCTCTGGTACGCCGATGCGCAGCACGGCCTCGGTGGCGCCAGCCAACTGCTCCACGGCCTCGTCCATGAGCGCGAGGATGCGTTGCGCATAGGCCAGCAGGCGCTCTCCTTCCAGCGTGCATTCCACATGGCGCCCGCTGCGGTCCAGCAGCGTGCAGCCCATTTGCTCCTCCAGCCTGCGGATCTGCTGGCTGACCGTGGACTGGGTCAGGTGCACGCCCTGCGCCGCGCGCGTGAAGCTGCCGGTTTCGGCCACGGCGCAGAAGCTGCGCAGCAGGGTGGGGTCTATGGAAGAGGGCTGCATGGGGCTTGGGCGAATTTCAGTGGCTTTGTCACTGCCTGGCATTTGATCATTTAATTTTCCAATTGATGGCCCCCGTCCTAGACTGCGGCCTCAGCTCCCGATTGCCCAGCCATCCCCATGCAAGAACAAGAACACATCCGCCTGCTGCGCCATGCCGTGCAGCTGGCGCACGACAACCGCCTGCGGGGCGGCCGGCCCTTCGGCGCCCTGCTCGCGCGCGAGGGGCAGATCCTGTCCACGGGCGTCAACGAGATCGTGCAAAGCCATGACCCCAGTGCCCATGCCGAAATGCAGGCGCTGCGCGCCGGCACGCGCGCCCAGGCCAACCCCAGCCTGGCTGGCTGCACCATCTACGCCAGCGGCCACCCCTGCCCCATGTGCCTGGCGGCGCTGGTGATGGCCGGGGCCGAGCAGGTTTTCTTCGCCTTCGACAACGCGGACGCCCAGCCTTACGGCCTGTCCAGCGAAGGCGCCTACCAGCGGCTGCGCATGCCGCTGCAGCCGCCACCGCTGCCCCTGAGGCGGCTGGACACGGGCATCACGGCGGCCCAGCTGTATGGCAACGCCCCCTGGGCCTGAAGCCATGTCGTCCATTGCGCCCACACGCACCGAGGCGCCTGCTGCAGCACACGCCATTCCAACGGCGCTGTGGCTGGCCACCGTCGTGCTGGTCACGCTGAACCTGCGCCCGTTTCTCACGGCCATCGGCCCGCTGGGACCGCAGATCCAGTCCGCCACCGGCATGGATCTGTCCACGCTGTCCTGGCTGACCCTGCTGCCCATGGCGTTGATGGGCCTGGGCGCCTGGCTGGCCCCGGCCGCGCTTCAGCGCCTGGGTCCGCGCCGCGCCGTGGTCGGGTCCTTGGCGGTGATTGCGCTGGGCTGCGCGCTGCGCGTGGCGGGCTCCAGTGCGGCCACCCTGCTGGCCACGGCCGCGCTGTGCGGCGCTGGCGTGGCCCTGGTGCAAGGCGTGCTGCCGGGCCTGATCAAGCGCCAGTCGCCCGCACGCATGGCGCAGATGATGGGGCTGTACTCGGCCGCGCTCATGGGCGGCGGCGCCCTGGGCGCCCAGATTTCGCCGCTGGCCGTGCAATGGGGACTGGACTGGCGCCTTGCGCTGGCGCTGTGGACTGCGCCCGCCCTGCTGGCATTGGCGCTGGCGCGGCATGCGCTGCATGCGTTGCCGGCTCCGGCGCCCATGGCAGGGGCCAACGCCACGCAAGACACCGGCTGGCTGCGCCAACGCCCGCGCACCTGGCTGCTGATGGCCTGCTTCGGCCTCATCAATGGCGGCTATGCGGCCATGGTGGCCTGGCTTGCGCCCTTCTACCAGACGCACGGCTGGAGCCCCGCGCAAAGCGGCGGCCTGGTCGCCCTGCTGTCGGTGGCACAGGCCGGCGCCGCGCTGGGACTGCCCGTGCTGGCCGCGCGCCATGCCGACCGGCGGCCATGGCTGGGGTTCACGCTGCTGTGCCAGATCATCGGCCTGGCCGCGCTGGCCTGGTGGCCTGATGCGGCGCCGCTGCTCAACATCGTCATCCTCGGCATCGGCCTGGGTGGCTGCTTCGCGCTGATGATGGTGGTGGCGCTGGACCATCTTCCCCACCCCACGCAGGCCGGGGCGCTCAATGCGCTGATGCAGGGCGGCGGCTTTCTGATTGCGGCGCTGGCGCCCTATGTGATCGCCCGGCTGCACCAGTTCACGGGCGGATTCAGCGCCGGCTGGCTGGCACAGATGGCCGCCGTGCTCGTGGTCTGCGTGCTGGTGTCACGCCTGGCGCCGCAACGCTACGCCCAGGACATGCGGGCACCCGGCGACTGACCCGCTTCAGTGCGCGGCCTGGAAGCCGGCCGACCAGCGCACGAAGGCCCAGATGCACCAGGCCAGGCCCAGCGCCACCAGGCCGCCGCCGATCCAGCCGATGTTCTGCATGCCCGCGTGCATGCTGACCTGGCTGCCCAGCAGCGCACCGCCGCCAATGCCGATGTTGAAGATGCCCGAGAACATGGACATGCCCACATCGGTGGCGTCGGCCGCCAGCTTGAGCACCTGGGACTGCATGGCCAGGGCGAAGCAGATCATGGCGACACCCCAGACCGAGCTCATCACGTAGAGCGATGCCTCATGGCCCGAGGCCGGCACCAGCATCAGCAGGCTGGCCGACAGCACGCCAATGGCGGCCAGCAGAAAGCCGCGCGGATGGCGCAGGCCCCACCAGCTGAACATCACGCTGCCCACGATGCCCATGCCGCCGTACAGCAGCAGCACGGCCGTGGTCACCTTGCCCTCGAAGCCCGCGATGTCCTGCACGAAGGGCTCGATATAGCTGTAGGCCGTGAACTGCCCGGTGATCACGACCACCAGCAGGATGTAGATGGACAGCAGCGCCGGACGGCGCAGCAGCATGGGCACGCTGGCCAGGTTGCCCGCGTTCTCGCTGGGCAGGCGCGGCAGCAGCCGGGCCAGGGCCACCATGACGATGGCGGCCACCCCGCCCACGGCCAGGAACGTCGTGCGCCAGCCCAGCCATTCGCCCACGATGCGGCCCAGCGGAATGCCCAGCACCATGGCCATGGAGGTGCCGGTGGCCAGCAGGCTCAGCGCCACGGCCTTCCTGCCGGGCGGCGCCACGCGCACGGCCAGCGAGGCCGTGATGGACCAGAACACCGCATGCGACAGCGCGATGCCGATGCGGCTGACCATGAGCGAGGCAAAGCTCCAGGCCACGCCCGACAGCACATGGCTGGCCACGAACAGCGCGAACACGCCCATCAGCAGCTTGCGCCGCTCCACATTGCGCGTGAGCAGCATGAAGGGCAGCGAGGCCAGGGCCACGATCCAGGCATAGATGGTCAGCATCAGCCCGACCTGCTCGGTGGGCATGCCAAAGCTCGCGCCAATGCTGCTGAGCAGGCCCACGGGCACGAACTCGGTGGTATTGAAGACGAAGGCGCCCAGCGCCAGCGCGATCACGCTGAGCCAGGCCTGGGCGGCCGTGGGTGTGGATGACGCGGAAACGGAGCCGGCCGCAGCGGAGACGGAAGGGGGCATGGGGAACGTGGGGCCTTTTTTGTTGCAGCGCAATATTGTGCTGCGCCATGCGACCGCCTGATGTCAGCTGCCGCGCAGGCCCCAGTGCCGCCAGGGGGACTCAGGCCGGAGGCAGGTGGCAGACGGCCTCGATGTTGTGGCCGTCGGGGTCGAGCACGAAGGCCGCGTAATAGTCGTCGTGGTAGTGCGGTCGCAGGCCGGGCTCGCCATTGCAGCGCCCGCCTGCGGCCAGGGCGGCCGCGTGGAAATCATCGACCATGTTGCGGTTGTCCACGCGAAAGGCCACATGGATGGGCGGCTGGTTGGGCTCGCCGCCGGTGATCCAGAAATCAGGCTTGGGCGGCTCGCCAAAGCCGGCCGTGTCGCCGTGGCCGGTGAGCTCGGCGGACAGCTCCATCAGGATCTCGTAGCCCAGGGGAGCCAGCGCCCGCGCATAAAACTCCCGGCTGCGGTCGAAGTCCGATACGAGGATTCCCGTGTGGTCGATCATGGCGGCGCTCCTGCCTGTTCGTGACAGGCACCAGCATGCCATGGAGGCCGCCTGCGCACCAGCCGGGAGCCCCCGGTGCTCAGTAAGCGACGGTAAAGCGCTCGCGCAGGTGCAGGCCCTTGTCCAGCGCATCGACCAGGGCCACGGCCAGATCGGCGGCGGAGATGGTGCCGGGCTGGCCGTCGGCCTGCATCAACGGCTCATCCTTGCCCGTGCGGTACTGGCCCGTGCGCTCGCCATGGTCACCCAGGTGCAGGGCAATCGGCGGGCTCAGCATCGTCCAGTCCAGGCCCTGCTCCTTTTGCAGATCGTTGAGGGCATCGCGCGCAGCCGAGGCGCCGGGCTTGATGGCGGCCGGGAACTCGGGCGTGTCCACCAGTTGCCTGCCGGGCGCGATGTAGAGGCTGCCCGCACCGCCCACCACCAGATAGCGCTTGACGCCAGCCGCCTTCGTGCCCGCCACGATGGCGCGCGAGCCGCGCATGAAGTCCTCATAGATGTCGGGATTGCCCCAGCCCGCGTTGTAGGCGCTGACCACGGCGTCCGCGCCTGCCACGGCCCGCTGCACGGCGGCGGCATCCAGCACATCGGCCTGCACGGCGTGCAGATGCGGCTGGGCCGCCAGCCTGGCGGGGTCGCGCACCAGGGCCACGACCTCGTGACCGCGCTGCAGCAGCTCCTTCAATACCGCCGAACCCACAAAGCCGGTTGCGCCAATGAGTGCCACTTTCATCTTCATTCCTTTGCGGCGCCTGGGCGCCTGTTCACGATGGCATTGAGATTACGCCGTTCACAATCACTGCGGAAGACAGCAGTTTTCACCAACAGCTTGAAGCACCACTTCACAATACAGCCCATGGACGACTACAAACGCATGGCCGTTTTCGCCGCCGTGGTGCAGCACGGATCGATGAGCGCCGCCGCGCGCGCCCTGGGCATGAGCCCCTCGGCCGTGAGCCAGCAGGTGCGCCAGCTCGAGCGCGACGGCGGCGTCACCCTGCTGCACCGCTCCACCCGGCAGATCGCCCTCACCGACACGGGCGAGCGCTACTACCAGCAGTGCGCCGCCATGGCACAGGCCGCCAGCCAGGCGCGGGCCGAGCTGGCCGCCGCGCGCGACGAGCCCGGCGGCGAACTGCGCCTGTCAGCCACCGTGGGCTTTGCGCGCCATATCGCGCCAGCCCTGGGCAGCTGGCTGGCCCGGCATCCGGCACTGCGCCTGCACCTGGATGTGGACGATGCTCCCATCGACCTCATCCAAAGCCGCATCGACCTGGCGCTGCGCTTTGGCCGTCTGGCCGACTCCGGCTGGGCAGCCCGGCGCCTGGGCGCCATGCGCAACTGGCTGTGCGCCTCGCCCGCATGGATACAGGAGCACGGCGGCGGCGCGGCCTGGCGCCACCCGGCACCGCTGGCCAGCGCGCGCTGGCTGGGCCTTGCGCGCGAACGCCAGGGCCAGGCCCTGCGGGCCGAGGCATGCCACCCGGCCACGGGCGAGACCTACAGCCTGCAGGTGCAGCCCCATGTGGCCAGCAACAACCAACTGTCCCTCCAGCAGATGTGCGAGGCCGGCCTGGGCCTGGCCCTGCTGGGCAGCATGGACGTTGCCGACGCGGTGGCCGAAGGACGCCTGGTGCGCCTGCTGCCCGACTGGGACTTCGGCGGCCTGGACATCTGGGCCGTCACCCCGCAGCGCCAGGCCCAGCCCGCCAAGGTGCGCCAGGCCATTGCCGCGCTGCAGGCCTATCTGGCGCAGTTGCCCGGCGTGGTCGATGCGCCGGCGCAGGCCCCGGCCGAGGTCCCGGGCCGATAAAAAAAGCCCGCACAAGGCGGGCATGAAAACGAAGGAAGGACAGGCTCTCAGTCGAGGGCCGTCTTCTGGCCGTTCTTGAACACGCTCAGCGTGTACGAAGGGTTCTTCATCTCGCCGTTCTTCTCGAAAGCGATCTTGGAGGTCACGCCCGAGTAGTCGGCCTTCTGCAGGAAGGGGATGTAGACCTTGGGGTCCCAGGAGTTGGCGCGCTTCATGGCGTCGGCCAGCATCATGGTGGCGTCGTAGAAGTACGGGCTGTAGACCTGGAACTGGCCGGGGTACTTGGCGTCGTAGCGCTTCTTCCATTCCGTGCCGCCAGGCATCTTGGCCAGCGAGGCGCCGCCGTCGGCGCAGATCACGTTGTCCAGCGGCTTGGCGCCGGCGGCCACCTTGGCCAGCTCGGGCACGCACAGGCCGTCGCCGCCGAAGTACTTGGCATCGTTCATGCCCAGCTGGGCCATCTGGCGCAGCATGGGGCCGGCCTGGCCATACATGCCGCCGTAGAAGATGCCTTCGGGCTTCTTGGCCTTGATCGAGGTCAGGATGGCCATGAAGTCCGTGGCCTTGTCGTTCGTGAACTCCGAGGCCACGACCTTCACGCCCAGCTTTTCCGCATCCTTCTTGAACACATTGGCCAGGCCCTGGCCGTAGGCCGTGCGGTCATCGATGATGGCCACGGTCTTGAGCTTGAGCGTTTCGGCCGCGTACTTGGCCAGCGCCGCGCCCAGCGCGTTGTCATTGGCAATCACGCGGTAGGTGGTGTTCCATCCGGGCTTGGTCAGGTCGGGGTTGGTGGCCGCGCCCGTGATCATGGGAATGCCGCAGTCCTGGAAGACCTTGGACGAGGGGATGGCCACGCCCGAGTTGAGGAAGGCCACGGCGCCGGCGACCTTGTCGTCGCACAGCTTCTGCGAAGCGGCCGTACCCTGCTTGGGATCGGCCACATCGTCTTCGGCCACCAGCTGGAACTTGACCTTCTTGCCGGCGATCTCCATGCCCTTGGCATTGAGGTCGTCAATGGCCATGCGCACGCCGTTCTCGTTGTCCTTGCCGAAATTGGCCTGGGGTCCGGACACGGGGCCGATGTGGCCGATGCGGATCACCTGCTCCTGGGCCATGGCCACGCCACCCATGCCGGCCACGACGGCCGCAATACACAACTTCCGGGACATCTTCATCGCGCACTCCTCAGTTGAAACAGGCCGTCACGTTATTCCCGTCATCGCGGCTTGGCAATGGCGCGTCACGCCGCGTGACGGGACCGCGACACTCGGCCCCAACTCAGTGTTTACGAGAATCCATCCCCAACCAAAGCTGTGCTGGGAGGCTGGCCGGCTCACGCCGCGCGCGCCTGGCCCAGTGCCTGTACCTGCGCCAGCTGGTCCAGCGCCGCCAGGCAGGCATGCGCCACTTCCACGCCCTTCTTCACGAAGTGGGCACGGAAGAACTCCACATGGTCGCCATGTTCGTGGAAATCGCGCGGCGTGAGCACGGCCGAGAACACCGGCACTTCGGTATCGAGCTGCACGCGCATCAGGCCGTCGATCACGGCCGAGGACACGAACTCGTGGCGATAGATGCCGCCGTTGACCACCAGCGCGCAGGCGATGACCGCGTCGAAACGGCCGCTGTCGGCCAGCTTCTTGGCCAGCAGCGGGATCTCGAAGGCGCCGGGCACGTTGAAGTGGCTGATGTTCTGCGCGGCCACTCCCTGGGCCTGCAGCTCGGCCGCCATGGAGTCGCGCGCCTGGTGCACGACATCGGTATGCCAGCTCGCGCAGATCACGGCCACGCGGCTGCGGCCCGCGACGGCCTTCCACGGCGTGCCCGAGGCCGTGCCGTGTGCGGAGAAGTTCAAGGAGACAGGAGTCTGATTCATGGTGCTCTTTCGAGATGAGACAAATGAATCAGGGCGCGCGCCATGGCGCCGCATGGCGCGGCACAGCCCATGGGACAACCATGGGCATGGCGCCTGCCATGCAGGTGCTGCGCGATCTCTTTCATCCGGACTGTGACCGTCGGCTCTGGCATCTCACCAGATCTGCTGACCCCGGCCGGCCTTGCGGCTAGCCGGGCGCTCGCGGGCTGCTGGACACATGCCGAAAGACAGATCCAGATACCGCCGGTGGGGAATTTCACCCCGCCCTGAGAACGCTGCTTTGCGGCGCACGGACTGCGCGCCGCCAAAGACAGCGGCCATTCTAGTCCCGCGCAGATGCCATTGCGGCGATCGGGGCGACCGCAGCCATTGCGCGCTGTGCCTGCGGATTTCATCTGGAAGCACCTACAGCACATGGACCAATTGCTATCAAAATAGAAGCTCCGCTGTCGCCGTCGTTGCCTCGCCAGGACGATCCAGGTCAACCATTGAGGCCTGTCAAACGTCATATGAAGAGATCCAGACAGGAAACACGCCTTTGCCCGGACACCACACCATGACCCGAACCAACGCCTCCCCCACGCAGCAGCGCCCGCAGCCTGGCCTGCGCCCCCTGCGCCTGCTGGCCGGCCTTGGCCTTGCAGCGCTGGTCACCGCCTGCGCCGTGCCGCCCGATGGCTATTCGGACATGGGCTCCGGCTACCCCAGCTATCCCAGCTACCCGTCCTATCCCAGCTATCCGTCGGGCGGCGTCGTCTACCCCTCGTATCCCACGCAGCCCGCCTATCCGGACAACGGCTGGTACGAGCGCCAGCGCCTGCAGCGCGAACGTGAGCGCCTGCAGTACGAGCGCGAGCGCATCCAGCAGGAACGCAACCGCGATGCCTGGCGTGACCGCCAACAACGCGAGCGTGAAATGCGCGAGCGCGAGCGCGACCGGGACCGGGACCGCCAGGCCCAGGACCGCGACCGCCAGTTGCGCGAGCGCATGCAGGAGCAGCAGCGCCGCGAAGCCGAGCGCCAGCAGCGGGAGCGCGAACGCGACCAGGGCCAGCAGCAGCGCGAGCGCGAACGCCAGCAACGGGACCGGGAGCAGCAGCAGCGTGACCGCGAGCAGCAGCAACGCGCCATCGAGCGCATGCAGCGCGAAAGCCAGGGCGGTGGCAACCCCTACCCCACCCAGGATCCGCGCCACTGGCGCTGAACGGCTGACGGGCGGCATTTCCAGCCCCTGGGCGCCGCCCCATAATCGGCAATACACCGCATCCCTGTGCCGCTTGTGATGGGAAAGGAAACCGCCATGCACCGTACCCAAGACCTTGGCCACACCGGCCGCCGTTCATCGGCGGCCGCGCGCTGGGCGCTGGCGGCGCTTGTACCGATGTTTGTACCGCTGGTGCTGGCGCTCACCGCAGGCCCGGCCTCGGCCCAGGTCATCCGCTGCACGGACGCCAAGACCGGCCGCGTCACCTACACCAACAGCAGTTGCAAGGACGGCGAAAACCGCGTGCAGGTGCAGGAAGCCCCCAGCCCCGAAGAGCTGGAGCGCGAGCGCGCGCAGTCCGCCGCCGCCATAGAGCGCAAGAACCAGCAACTGGCCCGCGAAGAGGCCGAGCGCCGCACGCGTGCCCAGCAGCAGGAACGCGAGGCACGCAGCCGGCGCGAGCGCGAGAACTCGGCCCAGCGCGACGGCGGCGACTCCCCGGCCTGCCAGCAGGCGCGCCGCCGCCTGGACACCATCCTGGCCGAGGCCAATCCCGATCCTGCCACCTGGGGCCCGCGCAGCCAGGCCGCCCAGCAGCAGATGGAGATGGCCTGCCTGGGTCCCAAGGCCTATGAACAGCTGCAGCAATCGCGCGCATTGCAGCCCAATGCCATCAACCGGCCGTGGATCGTCGGACGCCCCGTGCCGCCGCAGCCGCTGCCGCCTTCGGCCCCCATCTCGCACTGCAACGTGTTCCGCTGCTACGACACCAACGGCGGCATCCACCCGCGCTGATTCAGGCGCGCAGCCCCTGCTCCACGGACGGGTAGCGCAATCTCAGGCCCAGCTCCTCCTTCAGGCGCTGGTTGCGCAGGCGGCGTGACTCCCCCATGAAGCTCAGCAGGCTGGCCGGCAGCTCGCGCTGCGCCTGCTCGCGCGTGATGCGTGCGGGGCGCGGCAGTCCATAGAGATCGGCCGCAAGGTCGAAGTAGTCGCCCATGCGCAGCTGCGTATCGTCGCTGGCGTGGTAGATGCGCTGCGGCCGGCCAAGCCACAGCGCCCGCACGCAGGCGCGGGCCAGGTCGTCGGCATGGATGTGGTTGGTATAGACATCCTCTGCGGCGCACAGCAGGGGTGTCCCTCGCAGCAGGCGCCCGCGCGGCGTGCCGTTTTCCCGGTCCGGCGCATAGATGCCCGGGATGCGCAGAATGCTGGCGCGCAGGCCGCCGCGCCCGGCAAAGCGCACGGCTCGCTCGGCGTTCACGCGGCGCTGGGCACGCGCCGTGGCCGGTGCGGGCGGGCGGCTTTCGTCGATCCAGGCGCCCTCGCAGTTGCCATAGACGCCGGAGGTCGAGCCATAGACCAGGCTGGCCGGCCGGCCGCGAAGGCGCAGCACGCGCAGCAAAGCCGTGGTGCGCGGGTCCAGCCACCAGCCATCTTCGCCGGCAGGCGGATTGGGCGGCGGCGCCAAATGGACGACGCGCGTGGCCAGGCCGGCCAGACGGCGCAGCGTGGCAGGCGCGTCCAGATCGCCCAGCAGCGGCGTGATGCCGCGCCCGCGCAGATCCTGCAGGCGCTCGGCGCCACGCGTCAGGGCCAGCACGCGCGGGCCCCGTCGTGCGGCACCCGAACGGGCGACGGGCGCGCCCGCCAATGCACCAGCCACGCGCAGCCCCACGTCGCCGCAGCCGACGATGAGCACGCGTTCGCGTCGAAAGCGCGCCGGCAGCGCGCCCAATGGGTTTTGGTTTGAGGGCAAAATCCTGGCCTGTTGCGAGGGCGGCCACCCGCGCGCCGCCGGTCGCGGCAGCGGCATGTCCGTCCGGGAAAGAAGATCGCCGGCGCGCTCCACGCGCCGCCAGCGCCCCCGAGGATACCGAGAACATGACCGAGATAGCCAACGCTTCCCACGAAATCACCGTACAGCCCAGCGGCCGCGCCTTCGCCACGCAGGGCAGCGAGACCATCCTGGCCGCCGCCATCCGCTGCGGCGTGGGCCTGCCCTATGGCTGCAAGGACGGTGCCTGCGGCTCCTGCAAGTGCAAGAAGCTGCTCGGCGAGGTCACCCATGGCGCCCACTCGGAAAAAGCGTTGACCGCCCAGGAAGAGGCCGACGGCTATGTGCTGACCTGCTGCGCCACGCCCAGCACCTCGGTGGTGCTGGAGTCGCGCCAGGTGACCGATGCCAGCGCCTTCCCGATCAAGAAGATGCCCGTGCGCGTGGCCACGCTGGAGAAGAAGTCGCACGACGTGATGCAGGTGCGCCTGCAGCTGCCCGCTGCAGACAAGTTCCGCTACCACGCAGGCCAGTACGTGGAATTCATCCTGCGCGACGGCGCCCGCCGCGCCTACTCCATGGCCACGGCCCCCCATGTGCAGGACACGGCACCAGGGCTGGAGCTGCACATCCGCCACATGCCGGGCGGCAAGTTCACCGACCACGTGTTCGGCGCCATGAAGGAAAAGGAAATCCTGCGCGTGGAGGGCCCGTTCGGCAGCTTCTTCCTGCGCGAGGACAGCGACAAGCCCCTCATCTTCCTGGCTTCGGGAACGGGCTTCGCCCCCATCAAGGCGCTGCTGGAGCACATCCGCCACAAGGGCATCACCCGCTCCGTCACCCTGTACTGGGGAGGACGCCGGCCCGAGGACCTCTACCTCGACGCCTGGGTGCGCGAGCAGGCCGAGGCCATGCCCCAGCTGTGCTATGTGCCCGTGGTCTCCGACGCGCTGCCGGAAGACGGCTGGACCGGCCGCACGGGCTTCGTGCACCAGGCCGTGCTGGACGACTTTGCCAACTTGTCCGGCCATCAGGTCTATGCCTGCGGTGCGCCCATCGTGGTGGATTCGGCACGCCATGCCTATGTGGAGCAACGCGGCCTGCCGGCGGAAGAGTTCTACGCGGACGCGTTCACCTCCGAGGCCGACAAGGCTTCCTGAGTGCGCAGAAGGTGGCACGGATCAAGCAATACGCAGAAAAATTGCTTCCCATACCTGCGCGCAGCCAGGTGTCGCAATTTTTTTGCACAATAGCGCCCCTATGAACCGTAGAAACAGCCTTCTCTCGGTCATGGCGGCCGCTGCTGCCCTGGCCTCCCCGCTTGCCCTGGCGCAAGAGCCCATCCGCCTGATCGTGCCCTATGCGCCCGGCGGTCCGCTGGACATCACCGCGCGCGCGCTGGCCGAGCGGGTGCGTGACTCCCTGGGGGTGGTGATCATCGACAACAAGGCCGGCGCCGGCGGCAACATCGGCGCCGACGCCATTGCCCGCGCCACGCCGGACGGCATGACCATCGGCCTGGCCGCCACGGCCACCCATGCCGTCAATCCCTGGCTGTACACCAAGATGCCCTACGACGCGGGCAAGGACTTCGCGGGCATCACCCAGATGGTGCGCGTGCCCAACGTGCTGGTGATGAATGCGGCCCGTGCCGAGCAGCTCAAGATCCACAGCGTGGCCGACCTGATCGCCTACGCCAAGTCCCACCCCGGCAAGCTCAACTACGGCAGCGGCGGCAACGGCAGCGCAGGCCACCTGGCCGGCGAAATGCTCAAGCAAAAAGCCGGCATCTTCGCCCTGCACGTGCCCTACCGTGGCGCCAACCCGGCCCAGCTGGCCCTGCTGTCGGGCGAGGTGGACTTCAACATCGACAACCTGGCTGCCGCTGCGCCCAATATCCGCTCGGGCAAGCTCAAGGCGCTGGCCGTGACCTCGCTGAATCCCACCACGCTGCTGCCCGGCGTGCCCGCACTGTCCAAGACCTTCCCCGGCTTTTCCATCGACACCTGGTGGGGCCTGGTGGCCCCGGCCGGCACGCCCAAGCCCGTGCTGGACAAGCTGAGCCGGGCCTTTGCCGACGCACTGGCCGCGCCCGAGACCAAGACCCGCTTCGAGACCCTGATGGCCGAGCCCGTGTCCTCCACGCCCGCCGAGTTCGACAGGTTCATGGCGGCCGAGCGCGCCAAGTACCAGGCCATCGTCAAGGCCTCCGGAGCGAAGGTGGACTGAGCCGATCCATCGCGTCCCGCCTGGCAAAAAGCCGCAGCCGCCCTCAGGGCGCTGCGGCTTTTTCATTCAGGCCACTGTCGGGATTCAGGCTTGCCGGAGATGCCAGCCAGGCTTGTGCGCCAGGCAGATGCCCTGCCCCGCCACGGCCTGCAGCTGCGCGGGCGTGACGCGCTCAGGCGCGATCTCGGCCAGCGGCACAAGCACGAAGGCGCGCTCGTGCATGCGCGGGTGCGGCACGCTCAGGCGCGGCAGCGCGATGCGCTCGTCGCCCCACAGCTCGATGTCCAGGTCCAGCGTGCGCGGCGCATTGCGGTAGGGGCGCTCGCGCCCGGCCGCCAGTTCGATGGCCTGCAGCGCATCGAGCAGCGCCAGCGGCTGCAGCGTGGTGCGCACAGCGGCCACGGCGTTCAGATAGTCGGGACCGCTGGAATCGATGGGCGCCGTGCTGTAGAGCGAGGAAACGGCCAGCAGGCGCGTGCCCGTCAGGCCGCCGATGGCCTTCAAGGCCTGGCCCAGGGCCTGGCCGCAGTCACCGAGGTTGGCGCCCAGGCCGATGGCGACCCAGTGGCCTGGCTCATTCATCGCCGCCCATGCCGCCATCGCCCCCGCCCTGGGGCTTGCGGCGGCGGCGCCGCCGCTTCTTGGGCGCTGCAGCCTCCTCGCCGCCAGCCTGTGCCGGTGCGGGATCCTCAGGCTGCACGCCTTCCGCCAGGTTCACGCCATCGCGCGGCTGGCGGACCTTGGGCACGCGATGCACCTTGGGTTCGGCGCTGCGCTGGCGGGCGCGCTGCTCGTCGCGCGCCTGGGCGATCAGGTCGTCGCGGCGCGCGTCGTCGGCATTCTGGAACTCCTGCCACCAGCTGGCCAGGCTTTCCTCGACCTCGCCGATGTCGGCGCGCAGCCGCATGAAATCGAAGCCCGCGCGAAAGCGCGGCTGGGCCACCAGGCTGAACGGCGTGGCGCCCGTGCGCTTGTCGAAGCGCGGCTGCATGACCCAGATCTCGCGCATGTCGGCGGCCAGCTTGCCGCGGCCCGAGACATCGCCGATGCGCTGGTCGAACACTTCGTCGATGGATTCCTGCAGCGCGGGGAACGGGTGCTGGCGCTGGTTCAGGCGGCGCTCCCAGCCGGTCTTCACGTCATGCCACAGCACGCAGGCCAGCAGGAAGCTGGGCGCCACGGGCTTGCCTTCCTCGACACGGCGATCGGTATCGGTCAGCGCGGCCTGCACGAAGGGCTGCTCGGCACGCTCGACCACCACATCCAGCAGCGAGTAGATGCCGCGCGCCAGGCCCAGGCCGCGCAATTGCTCCACCGAAGCCAGCGCATGGCCGGTCTGCAGCAGCTTGAGCATTTCATCGAACAGGCGGCTTTGCGGCACATCGGCCAGCAGCGGCTCGCACTCCACCAGGGGCTTGGCCGTCTTGGGCTCGAGCTTGAAGCCCTTGCCCGCCAGCTTGGCGGCGAAGCGCACGGCGCGGATGATGCGCACCGGATCTTCACGGTAGCGCGTGGCCGGGTCGCCAATCATGCGCAGCATGCGCTTCTTGGCGTCGTCAATGCCCTTGTGATAGTCGACCACGATCTGCGTGCGCGGGTCGTAGTACATGGCGTTGATCGTGAAGTCGCGGCGCGTGGCATCCTGGTCCTGCGGACCCCAGACGTTGTCGCGCAGCACGCGGCCGCTGGCGTCCACCGCATGGTGCATGCCGGCGAGCTGGGCCTTGCTGGTGCGCTCGTTGCCGCTCACGGCCTCGGCCGCGCTGTTGTCCAGGAAGGCGCGGAAGGTGGAGACTTCGATGACCTCGTTCTCGCGCCCGCGGCCATAGACCACGTGCACGATGCGAAAGCGCTTGCCGATGATGAAGGCGCGGCGGAACAGGCCCTTGACCTGCTCTGGCGTGGCATTGGTGGCCACGTCGAAGTCCTTGGGGCGCAGGCCCAGCAGCAGGTCGCGCACGGCGCCGCCGACGATGTAGGCCTCGTAGCCCGCGTCCTGCAGCGTCTCGACCACGTCGAGGGCACGCCGGTCCACCAGGTTGGGATCGATGCCGTGCACCTGCACGGGCACCTCCTGGCGCTTGCCGAAGGGCGACTTGCGCGCCCGTGGGGCGGCCGAGGCCTTGCCCAGCAGCTTGTCGATGATGTTCTTGATCATGGTGCTTCGCCAAACAGGTCCAGAATGCGCCAGCCACGTTCCTGGGCCAGGGCGCGCAGCCGAGTGTCGGGGTTGGTGGCCACGGGGTGGTCCACGCGCTCGAGCAGGGGAACGTCGTTCCAGGAGTCGCTGTAGAAGGAGGTCTCCACGCCGCTCCACTGCAGGCCGCGCGCATCCAGCCACTGCTGCATGCGCTGCACCTTGCCGCCGCGCATGCTGGGCGTGCCACGGATCTCGCCCGTGAACCAGCCCTGCGCGTCGCGCTCCAGTTCCACCGCGATCAATTCCTGCACGCCGAGGGCGGCGGCGATGGGGCGCGTCACGAACTCGTTGGTGGCCGTGACGATGATGATCTGGTCGCCCGCCTGCTGGTGCGTGCGCAGCAGCTCCAGTGCCTGGGGACGGATGGCGGGGGTGATCACCTCGCGCATGAAGCGCTCGTGCGCCTCGGCGGCCTGCTGCGCGCCACGGGCGCAGAAGGCCTCGGTGGCAAAGCGCACATAGTCGTGCACGTCGAGCGTGCCCGCCTGGTAGTGCGCGAAGAACTCGGCATTGCGGCGGCCGAACTCGACCGGATCGGTCCAGCCGATGCGCGTCGTGAACTCGCCCCACTCATAGTCCGAATCGAGCGGCAGCAGCGTGTGGTCCAGGTCGAACAACGCCAGCCGGGGCCGGAGTTGCTTCTGATCAGAGGTCATGCATATCCTAAAAAAATGGGTCCCGCGCTGCCCTTGCAACGCAGGCTCCGCCGGCTCCCGCAGTCCCTGCCCACAAGAAAATGCGGGCTCATTCGGTTTCCAGCATCGTCTTGAGCAACGGAATGGTGATGGCGCGCTTGTTGCGCAGCGCAAAGCCGTCGAGCATGTCGAGCAGCTGCATCAGGCTGCCCAGGTCACGCGAGAAGCGCTTGAGCATGTAGTCCATCACATCGTCGCCCAGAAAAACGCCACGGGCATCGGCCTCCTGGCGCAGCACCGCGCGGCGCGCGGTTTCGTCGAGCAGCTGCAGCTGGAACACATGGCCCCAGCCCAGCCGCGTGCGCAGATCCTCGCGCAGCTTGAGGTCTGCCGGCGGCAGCGGGCCGGCCCCCAGCACCCAGCGCGGCGAGCCCGTGGCCGGGCTCGTCGCATTCACAAACCAGTTGAAGGCCCGCGCCTGCTGCAGCGGAGTGTAGATGTCCACATCGTCCATCAGCACTGCCGCCCAGCGCTCGTCGAAGGGCGGCGGGAACAGGGTGGAGGCATCCATCCAGCCCACCATGGCACCCTGCTCGCGCAGGGCCTCGCGCACGGCCTTGAGCAGATGGGTCTTGCCCGAGCCCGATTCGCCCCAAAGATAAGTGGGCACTGGCGTGCGGGCCGTCTGCATGCGGCCATCGCCCACCCAATGGCGCAAATGATCGATCACCGCGGCATTGGGGCCGACGAAAAAGCGCGACAGCGTCGGGCTCGACGCCATGCTGATATCCAGAGCCAGCTGCTTCATCTGCGACATACGCGCAGCGCCCCCTTTCCTGTGTCCAGGCGGGTCCATGCGGCAAAAGCAGGCAAAGGAATCGGCAACGGCATTGGGTTGATGGCAAAGACAGGCCCGCCCTGCCGCAGCGCTGCGGCAAGGCGGGCGACGCCGGGGCGTTCCCGGGCGCAACAGGGATTTTAGTCTGCGCGGCGCACGGCACGGCGGCAGCCGGCCCGCTTGTGCAACGAAAGCCCCCTCGAAGCCCACTGGCGCGCGCGCCTGCCGGCGGCCGGCGCCGTAGAATCCCGGGGTTCCAGCCCGGCCTCGGGCCTACCGCACCGTACCCATCCATGAGCTCTTCTGCCCCCTCCTCTACCCCGATCTCCTACAAAGACGCCGGCGTCGACATCGTCGCTGGCGACGCGCTGGTCGAGCGCATCAAGCCGCTGGCCAAGAAGACCATGCGCGAAGGCGTGATGGCCGGCATCGGAGGCTTCGGCGCACTGTTCGAGGTGCCCAAGCGCTACAAGGAGCCCGTGCTGGTCTCGGGCACCGACGGCGTGGGCACCAAGCTCAAGCTGGCCTTCGAGTGGAACATGCACGACACCGTCGGCATCGACCTGGTGGCCATGAGCGTCAACGACGTGCTGGTCCAGGGCGCCGAGCCCCTGTTCTTCCTCGACTACTTCGCCTGCGGCAAGCTGGACGTGGACACGGCCGCTGCCGTGGTCGGCGGCATTGCGCGCGGCTGCGAGCTGTCGGGCTGCGCACTGATCGGCGGTGAAACCGCCGAAATGCCCGGCATGTACCCGGCCGGCGAATACGATCTGGCCGGCTTTGCCGTCGGCGCCGTCGAAAAGTCCAAGATCCTCACGGGCCAGAGCGTGGCTGCTGGCGACGTGGTGCTGGGACTGGCCTCGGCCGGCGTGCACTCCAACGGTTTCTCCCTGGTGCGCAAGTGCATCGAGCGCGCCGAAGCCCAGGGCAGCCTGCCCGACACGCTGGACGGCAAGCCGTTCAAGCAGGCCATCATGGAACCCACGCGCCTGTACGTGAAGAACGTGCTGGCGGCGCTGGAGCAGCACCCCATCAAGGCGCTGGCCCACATCACGGGCGGCGGCCTGCTGGAGAACATCCCCCGCGTGCTGCCCGAAGGCCTGGCCGCCCACCTGGATGCCGGCAGCTGGCCCCAGACCGAGCTGTTCGCCTGGCTGCAGAAGACGGCCGGCATCGACGCCGTGGAAATGAACCGCACCTTCAACAACGGCATCGGCATGGTCGTTGTCGTGCCCGCCGAGGCTGCCGAAGCCACGGCCGCCACGCTCGCGAAGCTGGGCGAGACGGTCCACACCATCGGACGCATCGCCGCACGCGGCGAGGGCGAGCCTGTCGAGGTCCGCTGACCACGGGCCCGCAGCGCATGACCCAGCACCTGCCCTCGCCCATCATCTCCCCGCAGCCCGCGCCCACGCGCGGCGTGACGCTGTCCAGCTATGTGCTGATGGCCGGCGCCCTGCTGCTGATCATGTGGCAGGGGCTGCTGCCGGGCATGCTGTGCGTCTGCGTGGGCTTTCTGGTCACGCGCGCGCTTGCCGGGCTGCTGTCACGCGCCCAGCCCAAGTCCCGGCGCGGCTCGCTGCCGCGCTGGACGCAACTGGTGGCAGCCACCATCGTCATTCTTGCGCCGCTGGCCCTGCTCAGCGGCGCGCTGTCGCACACGCGCACCTACATCACCGACGCGCCACAGCAGTACCGCGAGCTGCTCGACTATCTGGCGCACACGGTGCTGGAGCTGCGTGACAAGCTGCCGGCCGACATGGCCGACCAGCTGCCGGACGGCGCACAGGAAATCCAGCACCTGCTGGCCAGCTACCTGGCCGCCAAGGCCGGCGCCCTGGCCCATGCGGGCCGCGCCTGGCTCACCGGCCTGCTCTATGCCTACGTGGGCCTGATCATCGGCGCCCTGGCCGCCGTGCGTCCCATGGTCACGCGCCGCCCGCCCCTGGTGGCAGCGCTGCGCGAGCGCATCCGGCTCATGGGACTGGCCTTCCGCCAGATCGTGGCGGCCCAGTTCTGGATTGCGGCCTTCAATACCTTTCTCACGGCCATCTTCCTTCTGGGCGTGCTGCCGCACTGGAACCTGACCCTGCCCTACACGCCAGCCCTGATCACGCTGACCTTCATTGCAGGCCTGGTGCCCATCGTGGGCAACCTGCTGTGCAATGCGGTGATCACCATCGTGGGCCTGTCGGTGTCCCCTGTGGCCGCCGCCGCCTGCCTGGGCTTTCTGATCCTGATCCACAAGGCCGAGTACGTGATCAACGCCAAGGTCGTGGGCCAGCGCACGCACATGGGCGTATGGGAGCTGCTGGCGGTGATGTTCGTGGCCGAATCGGTGTTCGGCCCTGCAGGCCTGGTGGCGGCTCCGCTGTTCTACGCCTATCTCAAGAAAGAGCTGGAAGCCGTCCGGCTGGTCTGATCAGCCCACGCGCGGGCGGCTACAGCCCTCTCAGCCGCCGGATCACCTCGCGCACGGCCACGGCCTGCGCGCCCTGCTGGGACTGCAGGAAGCGCTCCAGGTCTTCAAGCGCACGCTCGGTCACCCCCCATTGCGCATAGGCCAGCCCCCGGTCCCGCAGGATCTCGGGCATGTCGGGCCGCAGCACGGCCAGCCGGTTGAGCACGGCCACCAGCAGCGGCCAGTCGCGCCGGGCATGGTGGATTTCCTGCAGGTTGCGCAGCATGCGCTCCAGAACGTCGCGCGGCGAGGCGCCCTGCAGGTACATGCCCAGCGGAGCGGCCTCTTCGGCCGACAGGCCCGCGCTCTGCCAGAAGGGCTCCAGCCGCTCGGCCAGGCTGTTGGCCGAAAAGGACTCGCCACTCAACGGGTCCATCACCACCTGCCCCTGGGGCAGGCGCATCTTGACCAGGAAATGGCCGGGAAAGCTCACGCCCTGCGCCGGCAGATCGATGGCCGCAGCCAGCTCCAGCCAGATCAGCGCCACACTGATGGGAATGCCGCGCCGCGTCTGCAGCACATGGTGGATGTAGCTGTTGGCGGGGTCGTAGTAGTCGTTGAGATTGCCGCCAAAGCCCAGCTCGCCGTAGAAGAACTGGTTGAGTCCGCGCAGGCACTGCAGCGGATCGGTTTCGCCGGCCAGGCGCTGGACCAGGCGCACCTGCAGCCGGTCCAGTTCGGCGCTGGCCGCCTGCAGGTCGAGATCGGGCACGGCATCCTGGGCGATGCTGATTGCCGCCTCCATCAGCGGCAGGTGTTCATCGCTTTGCACCAGCGCTGCAAAGTATTGCAGGGCCGTTGGCGTGTCGTCGTAGCTCCAGCTCATGATGCCTTGTGAATTTGCAGCGCCCAGGCCTGCAATTATGCGGGTTCGGGCTAGCGCCGCAGCAGTGCCCGCAGCTTGAGCCCGGCCGCCCACAGCGCGCCAAAGTACAGCAGGGCCGAGGCCGCCATCAGGCCGGCAAGCAGGCCCACGCGCTGCCATCCGTTGGCGCGCAGCGCAATCCAGTCGAAATGCTGGCTTCCCCAGGTCAGCAGCACGGCCAGCAGACTGCTGGCCGCAATCACCTGCAAGGCCAGCCGCCCCCAGCCGGGCTTGGGACGGTAGACGCCCCGGCGCAGCAGCCCCCACAGCAGCCAGCCCGCATTGACCAGGGCCGCCAGGCCGATGGACAGCGCCAGACCCGTATGCGCCATGAAGGGCACCAGCACCAGGTTGAGCAGCTGGGTGATGATCAGCACCACGATGGCGATCTTGACGGGCGTGCGGATGTCCTGGCTTGCGTAGTAGCCGGGCGCCAGCACCTTGATGGCCACCAGGCCCACCAGGCCGGCGCCGTAGCCCACCAGCGCCAGCGCGATCTGGCCCACATCGCTGTCCTGCAGCGCGCCACGGTGGAACAGCGTGGCCACGAGCGGCTCGGCGAAAGTGAGCAGCCCCAACGCGCAGGGCACGGAAAACAGCACCACCAGGCGCAGCCCCCAGTCCAGCATGGCCGAGTAGCGCTCCGAGTCGTCGGCCGCCTTGGCCGCGGCCAGCTGGGGCGTGAGCACCACGCCCAGCGCCACGCCCAGCAGCGCCGTCGGAAACTCCATGAGCCGGTCAGCATAGAACAGCCAGGTCACGCTGCCCGGCTGCAGATAGGAGGCGATCTGGGTGTTGATCATCAGCGAGACCTGGGCCACGCCCACGCCCAGCAGCGCCGGCGCCATCAGCCTGAGGATGCGGCGCACGCCGGCCTCTTGCCAAGCCTGGCGCAAGGCGGCTGGAGAAAACCCGATGCGCGGCAGCAGGCCCAGGCCTGCCAGCGCCGGCAGCTGTACCGCCAGCTGCAGCACGCCGCCCAGCATCACACCGCCGGCCATGGCATAGATGGGCTCTATGCCGCGCGCCTGCAGCCAGGGTGCACCCCAGAAGGCGGCGGCAATCATGGCCAGGTTCAGCAGCACGGGCGTGGCGGCCGAGACGGCAAAGCGCCGCCAGGTATTGAGCACGCCGGACGACAGCGCCACCAGCGACATGAAGCCGATGTAGGGGAACATCCAGCGCGTCATCAGCACGGCTGCGTCATAGCCTTCGGGCGACTGGCGCAGGCCGCTGGCCAGCAGCCAGACCAGCAGCGGCGCGCCGACCACGCCCAGCACGCAGGTCACGAGCAGCACCCAGAACAGCAGCGTGGCCACATGGGAGATCAGCCTGCGCGTGGCCTCCTCCCCCTCCTTGGCCTTGCTGGCGGCCAGCACCGGCACAAAGGCCTGGCTGAAGGCGCCTTCGGCGAACAGGCGCCGAAAGAGATTGGGAATCCTGAACGCGACATTGAACGCATCGGTCAGCGCATTGGCTCCGAACATGGAGGCCATGAGCAGATCGCGCACCAGCCCGGTGATACGGGAGGCCAGCGTCAGCAGGGAAACGGTGGAGGCGGCTTTGAACAGTGACACCGTGGGGAGTGTATGCGCTGGCACGGCCACCGCAGTTGCGTGCCCGGGCGGGCCGGACGGCTCTTGCACTCCGTTGCAACAGGCCCGATTGCGCGGCCTGGGGCCCACAGGCCCTGGAGGGACTGCATGCTATAATCCCGCGCTTCGCCGACAACATCCTCAGACACTAGGAATACATATCATGGCATCCAAGCCCGTAAAGAAGAACCCCCGCCTGGCATCCGGCCGCAAGCGCGCCCGCCAGGACGTCAAGCTCAACGCAGCCAACACTTCGCTGCGTTCCAAGTACCGCACCGCCGTCAAGAAGGTCGAGAAGGCCGTTCTGACTGGCGACAAGGCCAAGGCAACCGAACTGTTTGCCGCAGCCCAATCCGTTCTGGACACGATCGCCGACAAGGGCATCTTCCACAAGAACAAGGCCGCTCGCGACAAGAGCCGCCTGTCCGCCAAGGTCAAGGCCCTGGCAGCCCCCGCCGCCTAATCCACTTAGGCAACCGCACGGATGGCCCCGGCCATCTGCCGTTTGTAACGGGTGCGCTGTCAGCGAACGAGAAAACCGCCTTCGGGCGGTTTTTTTGTGCCTGGACAAAGGCGCCGCCATCGGCAATCGCACCGAAGGAAAAGCCCGGCTCCACCAGCAAAGCGCAGCCGAAAAAAAACGCACCCCAGGCGCGCTTCACATCGGGCGGGAACCGGCCCCGCAAAAAAAGAAGCCGGCCTCAGCGGGCCGGCTCGTCCGGTATCAGGCAGGCTTCGGCAACCTGCAGGTTGTTGTCCTTGGCGAAATTCAGGCAGAAATCCCAGGCCATGGGCTCGTAGTCGCGCAGGTCGCGATGCACGACCACGCACTTGACGCCGTTGAGCGTTGTGGGAACACACCAGGGCGAGTAGCTCAGGTGGCTGCCGCGCTGGGCACCACCGGGGCGGAACTGGCTCATGACGCCCGCCAGCCGCTCGGCCCAGTCGCTGGGCCGGAAAGTCTTGCCTTCGTGGGTGATGCCCTGGATGAACAGTTCTTTGCTGGAGGGAGAGACCATCAGGATGCGCACCAAAATACGACTTGCGCAACAAGGAGCAAAACAGGCGGCTTGCCAAGGGGCCCAGCACCTTGCCACTTCCTGTTTGCGCAAGTCCTTCAAAAAAGTCAGAGCCCGCAGACAGGATCGCTGCCGGCAGGCCAAGCGGGCATTTTATCTCTTATATAAGAGCTGGACCGTTGTGCAGCGCACTAACCAAGTGTGGCGTAGGTTCATTGCATGGCTGTGATGCGCAAACCGCAACGGTAGGCCATTGCGCGGCCCCTAGAATCGGGCTTCGCTGTTTTTCAGGCATCTGCGGCGGCAACGCCCGGATGCCGTTTACTTTCCAGCTCAGGAGATTTTTGCAATGACCGCTTTCATCGAGGCTGCCTCGCCCCACGTGATGAACACCTATGGCCGCGTACCGATCGCTCTGGAGCGAGGCCAGGGCTGCCGCGTGTGGGACGTCAACGGCAAGCAGTACCTCGATGCGCTGGGCGGCATTGCCGTGAATACGCTGGGCCACAACCACCCCAAGCTGGTGCCTGCGCTGCAGGACCAGGTGGCCAAGCTCATCCACACCTCCAACTACTACCATGTGCCTGGCCAGGAAACGCTGGCCAAGCTGCTGACCGAGCGCGCGAAGATGACCAATGTCTTCTTCTGCAGCACGGGCCTGGAGGCCAACGAGGCCGCCATCAAGATCGCGCGCAAGTACGGCGTGGACAAGGGCATCGCCAAGCCGGTGATCGTGGTCTACGAGCATGCCTTCCACGGCCGCTCCATCGCCACCATGACGGCCACGGGCAACCCCAAGGTGCGCGACGGCTTCGGCCCGCTGCTCGACGGCTTCCTGCGCGTGCCGGTCAATGACTTCGAGGCGCTGCAGCAGGCCACGGCCGGCAACCCCGACGTGGTGGCCGTGATGATGGAGCCCATCCAGGGCGAAGGCGGCCTGCACCCCATGCGCATCGAGTACATGCAGCAGGTGCGCGCCCTGTGCGATGCCAACGGCTGGCTGATGATGTTCGACGAAGTCCAGGCAGGCATGGGCCGCACGGGCAAGTGGTTCGCCCACCAGTGGGCCGGCATCGTCCCCGACGTGATGACCCTGGCCAAGGGCCTGGGCTCGGGCGTGCCCATCGGCGCCGTCGTCGCCCATGGCAAGGCGGCCACCGTGCTGCAGCCGGGCAACCACGGCTCCACCTTCGGCGGCAATCCGCTGGCCATGCGTGCGGGCATCGAAACCATCCGCATCATGGAAGAAGACGGCCTGCTGGCCCATGCCACCAAGGTGGGAGACCGCCTGAAGTCCACGCTGCAAAAGGAGCTGGCCGACGTCAAGGGCGTGGTCGATGTGCGCGGCCAGGGCCTGATCATCGGCATCGAGCTGAACAAGCCCTGCGGCGCCCTGCTGGGCCGTGGCGCCGAAGCCGGCCTGCTGTTCAGCGTGACCGCCGACACCGTGGTGCGCCTGGTGCCGCCGCTGATCATGACCGAGGCCGAGGCCGACGAAGTGGTCGCCAAGCTCAAGCCCCTGATCGTGCAATTCCTGTCCGAATGAGGACCTGCCTATGACTGCCATCAAGCACTATCTGCAGTTTTCCGACTTCACGGCCGACGAGTACGCCTATGTGCTCGAGCGCGCGGCCCTGATCAAGAAGAAGTTCAAGAACTACGAAAAGCACCACACGCTCAGCGACCGCACGCTGGCCATGATCTTCGAGAAGGCCAGCACGCGCACCCGCGTGAGCTTCGAGGCCGGCATGTACCAGCTCGGCGGCTCGGTGGTCCACCTGACCACGGGCGACAGCCAGCTGGGCCGCGCCGAGCCCATCGAGGACAGCGCGCGCGTCATCAGCCGCATGACCGACCTGGTGATGATCCGCACCTACGGCCAGGACAAGATCGTGCGCTTTGCCGAGTACTCGCGCGTGCCCGTCATCAACGGCCTGACCAACGAGTTCCACCCCTGCCAGATCCTGGCCGACATCTTCACCTTCATCGAGCACCGCGGCTCGATCCAGGGCAAGACCGTCGCCTGGGTCGGCGACGGCAACAACATGGCCAACACCTGGCTGCAGGCGGCCGACCTGCTGGGCTTCACCGTCCACGTCAGCACGCCGGGCGGGTACGAGGTGGACGAGAAGCTGGCCTTTGGCGGCAAGGCGCCGCGCGAGGGCTGCTACAAGGTCTTCAAGGACCCGCTGGATGCCTGCAAGGGCGCCGACCTGGTGACCACCGACGTGTGGACCAGCATGGGCTACGAGGCCGAGAACGAGGCCCGCAAGAAGGCCTTCGCCGACTGGTGCGTGGATGCCGAGATGATGGCCGCCGCGCGTGCCGACGCCCTGTTCATGCACTGCCTGCCCGCCCACCGTGGCGAGGAAGTGCAGGCCGAGGTCATCGACGGGCCGCAGTCCGTGGTCTGGGATGAGGCAGAGAACCGGATGCACGTGCAAAAGGCACTGATGGAGTACCTGCTGCTGGGCCGCCAGCCGGGCTGATCACGCCCACTCCTTTGGCCCAGGCGCATTCCCCCACACCCATGCACCTGAGCCACGAACACTCCAGACACCGCCTGCAGGCCAAGCGCCCCCAGGCGGTGTTTCCGTTGGGCGGCTGCGCATTGCGCCATCCGCACATTGCACGCCATACGCGCGTGCCCTCCTTCTTCGGGCCGCGCCGGCATTTCGCGGCCCGGGTGCGTGCGCTGTTCGTGCGCATCCACACCTTCTATCTGAAGTTCCTCCAGGGCCATACCTAGGGCCGCACCCCCTCTTCCCAGCCTTATGCGCCGCCCCGGGCACCGGGCGCGGCAAGCCTGTGCGTGCCCTGCTGTCTCCCGAAGAAGAACTTCCATGTCCGAAGCCCTGCATCCCTGCCTGAACTGCGGCGTCTGCTGCGAACACTTCCGTGTCGAATTTTCCGTCTACGAACTGCGCTCCATGGGCGGCACCGTTCCCGATGAACTGGCCCATGAGGTCCACGGCAACCGCTGGCGCATGAACGGCACCGAGCGCCGCCCCGTGCGCTGCACGGCCCTCACGGGCCGCTGCGGCGAACAGGTGGCATGCAGCATCTACGAGCAGCGCTCATCGACCTGCCGGGAATTCGAGATGGGCACGGACCGCTGCAACGCTGCGCGCCTGGCGCATGGCCTGCCTGCGCTGGATGACGGCGCCCGCATCTGGCTGGCCGCTGCCTGAGCGTGCAACCGGCCGGCGGCCCGGCGACCGGCCTGGCGACCGATCTGGCGCTATGGCTGGCGCCTGTCCGGTGCGCAGCTGTCTCCGCCGCAGGCGCTGCAGCCGCCGCAGCCGCCCCCGTCCTTGGGCGCCAGCGACGGATGCAGCTGACCGGCCTTCAGCCGCCAACGCGCCGGCAGGTAGCGCCAGACCAGGGACACGGCCGCCACCACCACGATCACGCCCACGATGATGTTTTGCCACATGCTCAAGGCCCTCCTCAGCCCGCGCCCAGCGCGAGGGCCACGCGGTAGGTGATGAAGCTGGCCAGGTAGGCCAGCGCGAACAGGTAGCCCGTCATCAGCAGCGGATAGCGCCAGCCATTGGTCTCGCGCCGCACGGCCGCCAGCGTGGAAATGCACTGGGGCGCGAACACGAACCAGGCCAGCAGCGACAGCGCCGTGGCCAGGGACCAGGTATGGGCGATCAGCGGCCCCAGCTGCTCGGCCATGGCCTCGTCGCTGGCAGCGGACAGTGCATAGACCGTGCCCATGGCACTGACGGCCACTTCGCGCGCGGCCATGCCGGGCACCAGGGCGATGGCGATCTGCCAGTTGAAGCCGATCGGCGCCAGCACCACCTCCAGCCAGCCGCCGATGCGGCCTGCAAAGCTGTAGCGGATGGCCGCTTCGGTGACGCCATCGGGCGGCGCCGGGTAGCTGGCCAGAAACCACAGCACGATGCTCACGGTCAGGATGATGCCGCCGACGCGGCGCAGGAAGATCATGGCGCGCTCGTACAGGCCCAGGGCCAGGCTGCGCGGGCTGGGCCAGCGGTAGGAGGGCAGCTCCATCAGCAGCGGCGTGGGGCCGGCGCTGCGGCCCACCAGCTTGGCCACGCCGGCCACGGCCATGGCGCTGGCGATGCCGGCCACGTACAGCGCGAACAGCACCAGGCCCTGCAGGTTGAAGATGCCGCCCACCGTGCGCTCGGGAATGAAGGCGCTGATCAGCAGCGCATAGACCGGCAGGCGCGCCGAGCAGGTCATCAGCGGCGCGATCATGATGGTCACCAGGCGGTCGCGCCAGCTGGTGATGGAGCGCGTGGCCATGATGCCGGGCACGGCGCAGGCGAAGCTGGACAGCAGCGGAATGAAGGAGCGGCCCGACAGGCCGACCTTGCCCATGATGCGGTCCAGCAAAAAGGCGGCACGCGGCAGGTAGCCCGAATCCTCGAGTGCAAGGATGAACAGGAACAGGATCAGGATCTGCGGCAGGAAGACCAGCACGGCGCCCGTGCCGGCGATCACGCCATCGGCCAGCAGGCTGCGCAGCGCGCCTTCGGGCATGTGCTCGTTGACCAGGGCCGAGACGGCCGAAACGCCGCCCTCGATGCCATCCATCAGCGGCTGTGCCCAGCTGAACACGGCCTGGAACATCAGGAACAGCGTGGCCGCCAGCAGCAGCATGCCCCACAGCGGGTGCAGCACCACGGCGTCGATGCGGTCGTCGCGCCGGGTGTCCACCACGGGCTCCTTGACGCAGTCGGCCATGATGCGGGCCACCTGCTGGTGCAGGGCCAGCACCTGCTCGCGCGCATCGCCCGGGCGGGCCGGGGCCTGCAGCTGCGGCGCCGCCAGGGCGCGGGCTTCGGGGCCGTCCAGCCATTGCAGCAGTTCGCGCGCGCCGTCCTGGCGCACGCCCACCGTGGACAGCACGGGCATGCCCAGGGCGCGTGACAGCGCCTCGCGGTCGATATCGATGCCCTGGCGCCTGGCCATGTCGCTCATGTTGAGCACCAGCAGCATGGGCAGGCCCAGGCGCTGGGCCTCCAGCACCAGGCGCAGGTTCAGGCGCAGATGGGTGGCGTCGGTGACGCAGACCAGCAGTTCGGGCGGCGCCTCGCGCGCATGGCGACCCGAGACGATGTCGCGCGTGATGCGCTCATCCTCGCTGTGCGCATGCAGGCTGTAGGTGCCCGGCAGGTCCAGCACGCGCACGCGCCGGCCGCTGGCCGTGCTCAGCCAGCCTTCCTTGCGCTCAACGGTCACGCCCGCGTAGTTGGCCACCTTCTGGCGTGCGCCGGTCAGCAGGTTGAACAGCGCCGTCTTGCCGCAGTTGGGATTGCCCAGCAGGGCCAGGCGCAGTGCGGAATCACCGCTGCCGCCGCCGCCCTGGGCAGGCTGCAGCGGCTGAATGAGTTTGGGAGAGGACGACGCGCTCATGCCACCGCCTCCGGCGCCACGCGCACCAGGGCCGCCTCATGGCGGCGCAAAGCGAACGTGGTCTGGCCCACGCGCACGGCCAGCGGGTCGTCGCCCGGAAAGCCCGCGGCCAGGATGCGCACGGGCTCGCCGGGCAGAAAGCCGATCTCCATGAGCCGCAGCAGCAGTTCCTGCTCGCTGGCATCGCGTGCGGCATGGAGCTCGACCACGCGCGCCGATACCTGGCGGGGCAGGGCATCAAGGGTGATGGCCGTGATGGCCGTGGTGGCAGCAACGGCGGCAACGGCAGCAGAGGAGGACATGGGAGGCGCGGACAGCGTGGACGGAGCCGCAGCGTCCGTCGCGGGGTTCATCGAATGCATGGCGTGTTGTATCAATTGATTTTTATTCTCATTTTGATTTTGATCGAACCCGGGCGGCGGGACCGCGCATGGTATCGGAGTGCGGGACAGGGTTTTGCGTTCCCGGCTTTGCCCCCTGGCGGGCCCAGGCGGGCGGCGCGCGGCACAATGGCGGCCGACGCCGACACGGCCTTTGCGCACTCCCCTCCCCACGCCATGACCCATCCCTGCCTGAGCTGCGGCGCCTGCTGCGCATCGTTTCGCGTGGACTTTTCCGTGCACGAGTCGCAGGCGCAGGGCGGCCGCGTGCCAGCCGGGCTGGCCGAGGAAGTCACCGACCACACCTGCCGCATGCGCGGAACCGACTGGGCGCGTCCCCGCTGCGCGGCCCTGGTCGGCAAGGTGGGCGAGAAGGCCCATTGCGGCATCTATGAATGGCGCCCCTCGCCCTGCCGCGAGTTCGCCGCCGGCAGCGATGCCTGCAACCGCGTGCGCGTGCGCCATGGCATGCAGGCGCTGGACAGCGGCCTGCTCTAGCAGCCTGCCAGGCGCCACCAGCCGTCATTCCACCGGCAGCCCCGCCAGCTGTCCCTTGAATTCCTGCAGCGAGAAATGCGTGTGCACCTGGCGCACGCCGGGCAGCCGGTGCAGGCGGCTGAGCAGCAGATCGGAATAGGCGTCGAGATCGCGCGCCACGACGACCAGCAGGAAGTCCTCCGGCCCCGAGATGCCATGGAACATCACGACCTCGGGAATGGCGCAGACCGCTTCCTGGAAATGGCGCGAGGACTCCTCGTTCTGGTGGTCTATGCCCACCATCACGAAGGCCAGCACGCCAAAACCTATGGCGCGCCGGCTCAGCGCGGCGTGGTAGCCGGTGATCACGCCCTCGTCCTCCAGCCGCTTGATGCGCCGCCATGACGGTGACTGCGACAAATGCACACGCTGCGCCAGCTCACCCGAGGTCAGCCGCGCGTTGTCCTGCAGGGCGCGGATCAGCAGCCGGTCCGTTCTGTCGATGTCGATTGGCATAAACCACCTATGAATTCATGTTTCACAGAATAACTTATCCAAGATCAAGTCGATTTAGGGATAACTACTAAACGTCCCGCGAAGGCCGTCCATAGCATCCGCCTCCGAAGCCCCCCACAGCAACGGAGACAACAACCCATGCCAGCCTTCGAAGACATCGTCCAGCGCGAAGCCGGACTCAAACAGCAGCTGTCCGCCGGACAGATGACCATGATCGCCATCGGCGGTGCCGTCGGCACCGGCCTGTTCCTGGGCAGCGGCTTTGCCATCGGCTTTGCCGGGCCCAGCGTGCTGATCAGCTATGCCATCGGCGCAGTGATCTCGCTGCTGCTCATGGGCTGCCTGGCCGAGATGACGGTGGCCCACCCGACCTCGGGCTCGTTCGGCGCCTATGCCGAGCACTACATCAGCCCGATGGCCGGCTTCATGGTCCGCTATGCCTACTGGGCCTGCGTGGTGCTGGCCGTGGGCACCGAGGTGACGGCCGTGGGCCTGTACATGGGCTACTGGTTCCCCGAGGTGCCGCGCTGGGCCTGGGTGGTGATCTTCTCGGGCGCGCTCATCGGCGTGAACATGATGAGCGTCAAGGCCTTCGGCGCCGTGGAGTACAGCTTCTCCATGATCAAGATCATCGCCATCGCGGCCTTCATCGTGGTCGGCGCCTGGGTGGTGTTCGGCGCCCGTCCGGACGGCGTGGGCTTTGCCAACTACGTCAACAACGGCGGCTTCTTCCCCAACGGCCTGTGGGGGACCTGGGTGGGCGTGATCATCGCCATCTTCAGCTACCTGAGCATCGAGATGATCGCGGTGGCCGCCGGCGAGGCCAAGGACCCGCAGCGCGCCGTCACCAGCGCCTTCCGCTCCGCCATGGTGCGCCTGGTGGTGTTCTACCTGGCCACGATCGCGCTGATGCTGGCCATCGTGCCGTGGTCGGCCGCCGGCAAGGAGGGCAGCCCCTTCGTCAAGGTGATGGAGATCATCGGCCTGCCCGGCGCGGCCAGCGTGGTCAATTTCGTGGTGCTGGTGGCCGCCCTGTCGGCCATGAACAGCCAGCTGTACATCACCACCCGCATGATGTTCAGCCTCTCGCGCGCCGGCCATGCGCCCGCCGTGCTGGGCCGCGTGAACTCGCGCGGCGTGCCGCTGCCGGCGCTGCTGCTGTCGTGCCTGGGCATTGCCGTGGCCACGCTGTTCAACATCATCAATCCCGAGCAGTCCTTCATGCTGATGATGGCCGTGGCCATGTTCGGCGCCATGTTCACGTGGTTCATGATTTTCGTGACCCACCTGTTCTTCCGCATCCACTGGGTGCGCCAGGGCAACAAGCCGCTGGCCTTTCGCATGTGGGGCTTTCCGGTGCTGACGCTGCTGGGCGCGGCGCTGATGCTGGCCGCCCTGGTGTCCACGCTGTTCACCGACGTATTCCGCCTGACCGTGCTCACGGGCCTGCCCTTTTTGCTGCTGCTGGCCGCCGTCTACGCCATCTGGTATCGCCGGCCGGCCGGCCAGCCCTCCCTTCAGACCCCAACCCCAACCCAGACCCCAACATCCACCCAAGCCCAGGTTCCCGCCCGGTGACATCCGGCCTCCCGTTTCTCTCTCTGCCTTAGACACATGACGACTCTTGCCCCCCTCGATACCGCCCGCGCCTCGATGTTCAGCCACGTCCCTCCCTACCCCGGAGATCCCATCCTGTCGCTGATGGAAGCCTTTCAGCAGGACCCGCGCACCGACAAGGTCAGCCTGAGCATCGGCCTGTATTTCGACGAGGCCGGCCGCCTGCCCGTGCTGGACTGCGTGCGCCAGGCCGGCGATGCCCTGGCCCGCGAGCAAAGCCCCAGCGGCTACCTGCCCATCGAAGGCATTGCTCCCTACCGCCAGCTGGTGCAGGACCTGGTGTTCGGCGCCGGTCATGAGGCCGTGCGCAGCCAGCGCATCGCCACCGTGCAGACCCTGGGCGGCTCGGGCGCGCTCAAGCTGGGCGCGGACTTCATCCAGCACTATTTCCCCGGCGCCGAGGTCTGGCTCAGCGATCCCACCTGGGACAACCACCTGGCCATCTTTCAGGGCGCGGGACTGCGCACCCACAGCTATCCCTACTACGACGCGGCCACGGGCAGCCTGCGCTTCGACGCCATGCTGCAGACGCTGCGCGAACTGCCCTCGGGCAGCGTGGTGCTGCTGCATGCCAGCTGCCACAACCCCACGGGCGTGGACCTGTCGCGCGAGCAGTGGCAGCAACTGATCCCGGTGATCGTGGAGCGCGGCCTGATCCCCTTTGTGGACATGGCCTACCAGGGCTTTGGCGATGGGCTCGATGAAGACGCCTGGTCCGTGCACGCCCTGGCCGACGCGGGCGCCCAGGCCTTCGTGGCCAATTCGTTTTCCAAGAACTTCTCGCTGTATGGCGAACGCGTGGGCGGCCTCAGCGTGGTCTGCAACGACGCGTCCACGGCCGGTAATGTGCTGGGCCAGCTCAAGGCCACGGTGCGCAGCAACTATTCCTCGCCACCCACCCGTGGCGCACGCCTGGTGCAGCAGGTGCTGGCATCGCCCGAGCTGAGCGCCCAATGGGCGCAGGAGCTGGCGCAGATGCGCGGGCGCATCAAGGACATGCGCGCCCAGCTGCACAGCGCGCTGCAGGAGCGCTTTGGCGAGCGGCGCGACTTCGGCTTCCTGCTGACCCAGCGCGGCATGTTCAGCTACACAGGCATCACCGAGCCCCAGGTCCACCGCCTGCGCGACGAGCATGGCGTGTACCTGATCCGCTCGGGCCGCATGTGCATGTCGGGCCTGTCCGGCGCCAACGTGCAGTACGTGGCCGACGCCATTGCCACGGTGCTGGAGTCGCCGCAATGAGCGGCTGCCCCGTCCATGGCGGCCTGACCGAGCGCATCGTCGCCGAGGAAAGGGCACAGCTGGATTTCAGCCAGTCCATGAGCTATGGCGACTACCTGCAGCTGGACTCCATCCTGGGCGCACAGCAACTGCTGTCGCCCACGCATGACGAGCTGCTGTTCATCATCCAGCACCAGACCAGCGAGCTGTGGATGAAGCTGATGCTGCACGAGCTGGGCGCGGCCACGGCCGCCGTGGCGGCCGACCACCATGCAGATGCCTTCAAGATGCTGGCCCGCGTGAGCCGCATCATGGAGCAGTTGGTCGGCGCCTGGTCCGTGCTGGCCACCATGACGCCTACCGAGTACACGGCCATGCGCCCGTATCTCGCCAGCTCCAGCGGCTTCCAGAGCTACCAGTACCGCTGCATCGAGTTCGCGCTGGGCAACAAGAATGCCGCCATGCTCCAGCCCCATGCCCACCGGCCCGATCTGCTGGCCCAGGTGGAGGCGGCATGGCGCTCGCCCTCCCTCTATGACGAGGCCCTGCGCCTGCTGGCACGCCAGGGGTTGGCCATTCCTGCCGGGCACCTGGAACGCGACTGGACCCTGCCCTACACGGCCAGCCCCGAGGTCGAGGCTGCCTGGGCCCAGGTCTACCGCGACCCGCAGTCGCACTGGGACCTGTACCAGCTCGGCGAAAAGCTCGCCGACATCGAGGACGCCTTCCGCCTGTGGCGCTTTCGCCATGTGACCACGGTGGAGCGCGTCATCGGCTTCAAGCGCGGCACGGGCGGCACGGGCGGCGTCAGCTATCTGCGCAAGATGCTGGACGTGGTGCTGTTCCCCGAAATCTGGTCCGTGAGAACGAAACTGTGACCCCTGAGCGGCTTTGCCGCTTCCCCCGCTCTCGCTGCGCGGGCGCGGGACGACACCATCGCTGCGGGGCGGCGCGGCCGGCCTAGGCCCTTGCTCGGCGTCCGCCGATGGGCCGCGCCAAGTTTCCGGCGCAAGAACACCATGCCTTCGCATGTAGTCAAAACACAAGGAAATCCATGAAGCAAATCATCGACGTGGGACTGCCGCCGCTCAAGCAGCCCTTCTCCTGGGCCGTCAAGGCCAGCGGCCAGATGCTGTTCACGGCCCACGGCCCCGTGCGGCCCGACGGCAGCATCGACACCGGGCCCATCGAACAGCAGGCGCGCCTGACCTTCACCAACCTGCGCAACGCGCTGCAGGCTGCAGGCGGCACGCTGGCGCATGTGACCCAGGTGCTGATCTACATGACCGACGTGGCCGACATGCCGGCCATCGACGCCGTGTACCGCGAGTTCTTCGAGGCACCCTATCCCAACCGCTCCAGCATGGGGATTTCGGCGCTGGTGGTGCCGGGCATGAAGCTGGAGATCGTGGCCTACGCCATGCTCCCCTAGAGGCTGTGACGGACATGCCGGCGCCCCGCAATTGCGTTCAATACAGGGCCGGCGTGCGGGACGAGACTGCGTGCCTTGTGCAGTCCTGCGTCCGCGCGAAATCTCATGTCCTCCTCGCTGCTCGCCATGGGCGTCTTCACCCTCGTGGGTGCCATCACGCCCGGCCCCGTCAATGTGCTGGCCCTGCGCCACGGCGCAGCGCGCTCGCGCCTGGTCTCTGCCGCCTATGTGCTGGGCGCCAGTGCCAGCTATGCGGCCGTGGTCTGGGTCATGGGCCAGGGCGCACAGTGGCTGCTGCAGACGCTGCCGCAACTGTCTGCGGCCGCACAGTGGCTGTGCGCCGCCTATCTGCTGTGGCTGGCCTGGCGGCTGGCCAACGCACCTGTGGGCCAGGCCGGTGCGCAGCAGCAGGCCGGATCGCAGCGCACGCTGCAGGCCTTGCTGCAAGCGCTGTTGCAGGGCACGGCCGTGCAGACGCTCAACCCCAAGGCCTGGCTGGTGGCGCTGGCCGGCGTGGGCCTGTTCGTGCTGCCCCATGCGAATGCGCCGTGGGCGCTGCTGCAGTTTTGCGCCATCTCGCTGCTGGCCTGCCTGGTGGGGGTCGGCAGCTGGGCGCTGCTGGGGCAGCTGCTTTCGGGCTGGCTGCGCACCGAACGCCGCCAGCGCCTGTTCCACCGCCTGCTGGCCCTGCTGCTGGTCGCCAGCGTGGCGGCCATGCTGGCATGATGGCTGGCCGCCATGACTTCAGCCTCTCCCCACCGATTCCACCGCCATCCGGCCGCTCCCTGGGCCGAGCTGCGCGACAGCGCGCGCTCGCCGCATTGCTTTCGGCTGCACATGCATGCCGAGTACTCGATCGGCATCGTGGACGCGGGCCGCACCGTGTTCCACCATGCCCACGGCCCGCAGCCCGTGGAGGCGGGCGGCGTGGTGCTGATCGAGCCCGGCGCCTGGCATGCCTGCAATCCCGACCCCGGCGCGCCATGGTCCTACCGCATGCTGTTTGTCGATGCCGACTGGCTGCACGCGCAGCTGGGCGTGGCCGCGCTGCGCTTTCCCCGGCGCACGCTCACGGATGCGGACATCGCCCGCCTGGTGGATGGCCTGTGCCGCCCCGTCGATGGCGCGGCCGCCGCCGACCGCCTGGCCCTGGGCCTGGAGCACCTGCTGGACCGCTGTGCCCAGCCCGCAGCCTTGCCCCTGCCCGGCGATGCGGCGGCCCTGGCCCCCGCGCTGCAGCGCCTGCATGCAGGACCCGATGCAGGCCTGACCGTGCAGTCCCTGGCCCAGGAATGCGGCATGAGCGCCACGCGCTTCATCCGCCGCTTCAAGGCGGCCACGGGCATGACGCCCGGCAGCTACCGCCTGAACCTGCGCATCAACGGCGCGCGCCGCCTGCTGGCCACGGGGGCGGCGCTGTCCGATGCGGCCTATGCCATGGGCTTTGCCGACCAGGCCCACCTGCAGCGCGCCTTCAAGGCCCACCATGCGCTGACGCCGGGCTGCTACGCACGCGGAGCCTGAGCCGGACCCTCCCATGGTTTTGCAGCGGCCAGCCCGGGGCCGGCGGTGAAAGCGCAGATACTTACGCCTTCCGCTTTCAGCCCCCAACCGCCGCGCACCATGGCCGCCTTCCAAGACATTCAGCAACGAGAAACCGGCCTGCGCCAGCAGCTGTCCGCCGCCCAGATGGTGATGATCGCCATCGGAGGCGCCATCGGCACCGGCCTTTTCATGGGCAGCGCCTTCGCCATCGGATTCGCCGGCCCCAGCGTGCTGGTCAGCTACGCCATCGGCGCGCTGATCTCGCTGCTGCTCATGGGCTGCCTGGCAGAGATGACGGTGGCCCATCCGACCTCGGGCTCGTTCGGCGCCTATGCCGAGCACTACATCAGCCCGATGGCCGGCTTCATGGTCCGCTATGCCTACTGGGCCGCCGTGGTGCTGGCCGTGGGCATGGAGGTGACGGCCATAGGCATCTACATGGGCTACTGGTTCCCCGACGTGCCGCGCTGGATCTGGGTGGTGGTGTTCTCGGGCGCGCTGGTGGCCGTCAACGCCAGCAGCGTCAAGGCCTTCGGCCAGGTGGAGTACGGCTTTTCCATGGTCAAGATCATCGCCATCGTGGCCTTCATCCTGATCGGCGCCTGGGTGGTGTTCGGCTCGCAGCCCCAGGGCATCGGCTTTTTCAACTACACGGCCGATGGCGGCTTCTTCCCCAAGGGCCTGTGGGGCACCTGGGTGGCCGTGATCATCGCCATCTTCAGCTACCTGAGCCTGGAGGCCGTGGCCGTGGCGGCCGGCGAGGCCGAGGACCCCAAGCGCGCCATCACCCGGGCCTTTCGCACCACCATGGCGCGCCTGGTGATCTTCTACCTGCTGACGCTGGCGCTGATGCTGGCCATCGTGCCCTGGCAGCAGGCCGGCACGGACAAGAGCCCCTTCGTGAAGGTGATGGAGATCATCGGCATCCCGGGCGCTGCCAGCATCATCAACTTCGTGGTGCTGGTGGCCGCGCTGTCGGCCATGAACAGCCAGCTGTATGTGACCTCGCGCATGATGTTCAGCCTGTCGCGCGGCGGCTATGCTCCCTCGGTGTTCGGGCGGCTGAACAGCCGCGGCGTGCCCGTGGCGGCGATTGCCATCTCCTGCCTGGGCATTGCCGTGGCCGTGGCCGTGAACCTGTGGAAGCCCGAAGGCTCGCTGCTGTGGATGATGTCCGTGTCCATGTTCGGCGCCATGTTCACCTGGTTCATGATCTTCGTGACCCATCTGTTTTTCCGCGCGCGCTGGTCGCGCGAGCATCCAGGCCAGCGCCTGCAGTTCCGCATGTGGGGCTATCCGCTGTTCACGCTGGCCGGCGCCGCGCTGATGCTGGGCGTGATCGTCACCACCTATTTCACCGAGGTCTTCCACATGACGCTGCTCACGGGCCTGCCCTTCCTGGGCCTGCTGGCCCTGGTGTATGCGCTGTGGTACCGGCCGCGCGCACAGGCCGCCCGAACCGCCCCGAAGGAGTGAAACCATGACCCGCAGACTCTGGGACATCTCCCCGGCCGTGCAGGCCGCCAGCCCCGTCTTTCCCGGCGACACGGCCTACAGCCAGCAGTGGTGCGCCACCATCGGGCCGGGCTGCCCGGTCAATGTCAGCGCCATCACGCTGTCGCCCCATGTGGGAGCGCATGCCGATGCACCGCTGCACTATGACGCGGACGGCGCCAGCATCGGCCATGTGGACCTGGACGCCTTCCTCGGCCCCTGCCGCGTGATCCACGCCATCGGCAAGGGACCGCTGGTCGAATGGGAGCACATCGCCCACGCCGTGGAGCATCTTCCGGCACGCGTGCTGGTGCGCACCTACGAGCGCGCCCCCGCCACCTGGGACCAGGAACTGGCAGCCTATGCACCGGCCACGGTCGAGCGTCTGGCCGACCTGGGCGTGAAGCTCATCGGCATAGACACGGCCAGCATCGACCCGGCCAGCAGCAAGAGCCTGGACAGCCACCAGGTGATCCGCCGGCGCGGCCTGCGCGTGCTGGAGAACCTGGTGCTGGACGAGGTGCCCGAGGGCGACTACGAGCTCATCGCCCTGCCGCTCAAGCTGGTCGAGGCCGATGCCTCGCCCGTGCGCGCCGTGCTGCGTGCCCTGGCCTGATTCCCGGGCCGCACCTTTCGCCTTTCGCCTTTTCCATACCCAAGGAGACCCCGTGACGAGCCTGCAAGACTGCCTCACCCTCGATGCGCAAGACCCGCTGCGCGCCCTGCGCGACCAATTCACGCTGCCCGAAGGCGTGATCTACCTTGACGGCAATTCGCTGGGCGCCAGCCCCCGCGCCGCCGCCGCGCGCGTGGCCGAGGTGGTGCAGCAGGAATGGGCGCAGGGCCTGATCCGCTCGTGGAACGACGCCGGCTGGATCAGCCTGCCCCAGCGCCTGGGCGACCAGTTCGCCCCCTGGCTGGGCGTGGGCGCGGGCGAGTTGGTGTTCACCGACACGGCCTCCATCAACCTCTACAAGGTGCTGACGGCGGCGGCCCGTATCGCGCGCGAGGACGCGCCGCAGCGCAAGCGCCTGATCAGCGAGCGCAGCAACTTCCCCACCGACCTCTACATCGCCCAGTCGGTCTGCCAGGAATACGGCCTGGAGCTGGTGCTGCTCGAACCCGAGGAAATTGCCGGCGCGCTGACCGACGAGGTCGCCATCTGCATGCTCACCCATGTGAACTACCGCACGGGCGCCATGCACGACATGGCTGCCGTGACGGCTGCCGCGCAGGGCAAGGGCATTCTCTGCGTCTGGGACCTGTGCCACAGCGCGGGTGCCGTGCCTGTCGATCTCAAAGGCGCGAATGCCGACTTCGCCATCGGCTGCAGCTACAAGTACCTCAACGGCGGCCCCGGTGCGCCGGCCTTTGTCTGGGCCAACCCGCGCCTGATCAACCGCTTCTGGCAGCCGCTGTCGGGCTGGTTCGGCCATGCCGAGCCTTTCAAGTTCGTGCCGGACTACCACCCGGCCCAGGGCATACAGCGCTACCTGTGCGGCACCCAGCCCATGGTCAGCCTGAGCGTGCTGCAGTGCGGCCTGGACGTGTTCACGGCCGTGGAGCCGCTGGGCGGCATGGACGCGCTGCGCAACAAGTCGCTGGCGCTGACCGACCTGTTCATCGCCCTGGTCGAGGAACGCTGCCAGGGCCACGGCCTGGGCCTGGCCACGCCGCGCGAGCACGGCCGGCGCGGCTCCCAGGTCTGCCTCACGCGCGAGGAAGGGCTGGGCGTGGGCGGCAAGGACAGCGGCGCCTATGCCATCGTGCAGGCGCTGATCGCACGCGGCGTGATCGGCGACTTCCGCAAGGGCGACGGCACGGGCCTGCACAAGGACATCCTGCGCTTCGGCTTCACGCCGCTGTACGTGGGATTCGAAGATGTCTGGCATGCCGTGGAGCACCTGCGCCAGGTGCTGGAATCGGGCGAATGGCGCAAGCCGGAGTTCAACCGCGTCAATGCGGTGACCTGAAGGCTGGAGCCAGCCCTTCAGAACGCCGTGGACGACAGCGAGGCCCAGAGATGGGCCGCGACCAGGGCGCGCCAGGGCGCGAAGTCCCGCAGCCACAAACCGGTCTGCGCGGCGTCCACGGATTCCGTCTCCAGCAGCCGCGCCAGGGCGCGGCGCACGGCCACATCGCCGTGCAACGGGCCGTCCAGGTGGCCATAGCCGCGCAGCAGCATGTAGTTCACGGTCCACGGGCCGACGCCCTTGAGGGCCAGCAGCCGCCGGCTGATCTCGCTGGCGGGCAGCTCGGGCATGGCGGCCCAATCGTCCAGCGGCAGTTCGCCCGCCTGCACGGCATGCGCCAGCAGGCGCAGCGTATGGGTCTTGCTCCGGGAAAAGCCGGCCGCGCGCAGGTCGTCCTCGCTCAGCTGCGCCACCTGCGCGGCCTCCGGCATGCACCACAGCTGCTGCGGCGCGTCGGCATGGCCATCGTGCAGCGCCACCGGCTGGCCGGCTGCGGCGATCAGGCGGCGGCGCAGCGACACGGCTGCCGCCACGCTGATCTGCTGCCCGGTGACGGCCCAGCTCAGCGCCTCCCAGGGCGTGCAGGCCGCGGGCACATGCAGGCCCCGCTGGCGCGCCAGCAGCGGTCCCAGCCGCTCATGGCGGCCAAAGCGGCGCTCGAACTCCCCCACATCCTGGGACAGTCCGAACATGCGCCGCAGCATGGCGGCCAGCACATCGTCCATGCCGGTGATTGCGCCTGCACCGGCGGGCAGGCGCCATCGGGCCTGCACCACGGCCGCCTCTTCGCACTGCGGCGTCAGCTCCAGGGTGAGCAGCGTGGGAAGGCCTTTCCACATCAGGCCCTTGTGCATGCGGATGGTGCCGCCATCCTGCAGATCGCATTCGGACAGGCGCTGGGCATCGCGCCGGTGAAAGCCCCAGAACTCGGTCATGCGGTAGCCGGCCGGCAGCGTCAGTTGCTGCTGCGTCTGATAGGTCTGGCCGGTGCCACGCCCTTGCCCTGGCCCTTGTCCTTGCCCGCTCATGCGCTTCCTGCCTGGCGCAGCGGTGCGTGCCCAGCGTCCTTGCCAGCCGCCTCCTGCGCCTGGCGCGCCTCGCGCAGCAGCAGGGCGCGCTTGCGCTCCACGCCCCAGCGGTAGCCGGAGATGCTGCCGTCGTTGCGCACCACGCGGTGGCAGGGCACGGCCACGGCAATGGGGTTGGCCGCGACGGCGCTGGCCACGGCCCGGGCACCCGTGGGCATGCCCAGGCGCAGGGCCAGTTCCGAATAGCTCAGCGTCTGGCCGGCGGGAATGGCGCACAGCGCCTGCCATACGCGCTGCTGGAAGGCCGTGCCCTGCACATCCAGCGGCAGTGCCAGGCCCCGGCGCGGCTGCTCGACCAGGGCCACGACCTGGGCCACGGTGTGCTCGAATCCGGCATCGCCGCCCACCAGTTCGGCCAGCGGAAAGCGCTGCTGCAGGTCCTGGACCAGGGCCTCGGCATCGTCGCCCAGCAGCACGCAGCACACGCCGCGATCGGTGCTGGCCACCAGGATGCTGCCCAGCGTGCATTCGGCCACCGCAAAGCGGATGGTCTGGCGCATGCCGCCGCGCCGGTAGTCACCGGGCGCCATGCCCAGCATGGCGCCTGCATCGCGGTAGAAACTGCTGCTGGCCGCATAGCCGCTGAGGTAGGCGGCATCGGTGACCGAGTCGCTCTGGCCTGGCTGCAGCGCCTGGCGCAGCGCACGCGCGCGGTGCGCCTTGGCATAGGCCTTGGGCGTGAGGCCCGTGGCCTGCTTGAACAATCGGTGCAGCTGCCAGGGGCTCAGCCCCGAGCGTTCTGCCAGCGCGCCCAGGGCGGGGGGCGGCTCCTCGGTCTCCAGCCAGCGGCAGCATCGGGCCACCAGGGCAGCGGGGTTGGCAGGGGCATCGCTGGCTTGATTCATGGCTTGGTGGGACACGGCATGTCTTTCAGGGTCATCGGATGCCCTACTCTACGCAGCCCGGCGCGGACGCGCATCCCGCTTCTTGCAACCCGCAGGATTGCTGCGCGGGATTCGGTTACGCTGCGCCCTGCATTTTCCGCATCGAGACTTGCGAGACTCCCACATGACCACCGAACACTCCGGCTGTCCCATGAACAGCCCCGGCCGCACCGAATCCATCGTCAAAGAGGAGCGCGCCCAGCTGGACTTCAGCCAGTCCATGAGCTATGGCGACTACCTGCACCTGGACCAGATCCTCACGGCCCAGCACCCGCTGTCGCCCGCGCATGACGAGATGCTGTTCATCATCCAGCACCAGACCAGCGAGCTGTGGATGAAGCTGATGCTGCATGAGGTCCGAGCCGCCACGGCCGCCATCGCAGGCGGCACGCGCGCCGACGCCTTCAAGATGCTGGCCCGCGTGAGCCGCATCATGGAGCAACTGGTCAGCGCCTGGACCGTGCTGTCCACCATGACGCCGCCCGAGTACACGGCCATGCGTCCCTACCTGGCCAACTCCAGCGGCTTCCAGAGCTACCAGTACCGCTGCATCGAGTTTTCGCTGGGCAACAAGAACGCCGCCATGCTCCAGCCCCATGCCCACCGGCCCGACCTGCTGGCCCAGGTGGAGGCGGCATGGCGCTCGCCCTCGCTCTACGACGTGTCCCTGCAACTGCTGGCGCGCGAGGGCATCGAGGTGCCCGCCGACCGGCTGGAGCGCGACTGGACCCAGCCCTACGAGGCCAGCGAAGGCGTCAAGCAGGCCTGGATCACGGTCTACCGCGATCCCCACCAGCACTGGGACCTGTACCAGCTCGGCGAAAAGCTGGCCGACATCGAGGACGCCTTCCGACTTTGGCGCTTCCGCCATCTGACCACGGTGGAGCGCGTCATCGGCTTCAAGCGCGGCACGGGCGGCACCGGCGGCGTCAGCTACCTGCGCAAGATGCTGGACGTGGTGCTGTTCCCCGAAATCTGGGCGCTGCGCACCGAGCTGTAAGAACTGGCGGGCGCCACCGACGGCAGACCGCTGCGGTGGCGACAGCGCGCATGCGCGCAAACGGGTAAGCTGCGGCGCCAGGAGAAATACCGTGTCCGCAGCGCCGCAACAGCCCCCACACAACAACACACACACAGAGGCTTCGCAGACCTCCACCGCAGCACCGCCGCCACGCAGCCAGCTGCTGTGGGCCATGCTGCTGGCCCTGCTCTCGGCCTTTGCGCTGAGCCAGGCCTTTCGCACCACGACCTCGGTCATGGCGACCGGCCTGCAGCAGGATTTCGGGCTTACGGCCCAGTCGCTGGGGGCCTTTGCGGGCCTGTTCGGACTGTCCTTCGGCGTGGCCCAGCTGCTCATGGGCATCGGCATGGATCTTTATGGCCTGCGCCGCACGGTGCTGCTGTCGTTTCCGCTGGCGATCGCGGGGTCGGCACTGTCCGCCGCCGCACCCAATTACGGCTGGCTGATGGTGGGCCAGTTGCTGATCGGCGTGGGCTGCTCGCCGGCCTTCCTGGCCTGCACCATGTTCATCTCGCGCCACTTTCCCATGGACCGCTTCGCCTTTCTGTCGGGCGTGGGCATGGGCGTGGGCGGCTTGGGGCTGCTGTTCACAGGCACGCCGCTGGCCTGGCTGGTCCAGCATTTCGGCTGGCGCTCGGGCTTTGCGCTGCTGGCCGTGATGTCGGCCCTGTCCTGGCTGCTGATCTGGTGGCGCGTGCACGAGCCCGCCCGCCGCGGAGCACAGACCGCCGCACGGGAAAGCTGGGGCGTGGCGGCACGCCGCATGGCCGAGCTGTTCACGCTGCCGCACACCCTGGGTATCGTCCTGCTGGCCATGGCCTGCTATGCATCGTTTCTGGCGCTGCGCGGCCTGTGGCTGGGGCCGCTGCTCATCCATCGCTATGGCTTTTCGCTGGTGGAAAGCGGCAATGTGGCGCTGGTCGTATCGATGATCTCGCTGTTCAGCCCCGCGATTTTCGGGCGCATGGACCCCGGCCCAGGGCGGCGCCGGCGTTGGCTCACCAATTACTCGCTGCTCATGGGCAGCCTGTTCATGCTCATGGCCTTTTTGCACCATGGCTGGACCAATGTGGCGCTGATCTTCGCCATGGGCCTGCTGTCGGGCTATTCGGTGCTGCAGTACGCCGATGTGCGCGCTTCCTACCCCCCAGAGATGACCGGCCGCGCACTGTCGCTGTTCACCATGGCCATGTTCCTGGGCGTGGCCCTGGTGCAATGGTTCACGGGCTGGGTGGCGGCCTGGGCCGAGGCCTGGGGCGTGGAGCCCTACAAGGCCGTGATGATCTCGATTGCGGCCACCCTCGTCGGTGCGTCAACCGCGTTCCGTTTCCTGCCCTCCTCGCCGCTGCTGCGCCAGGTATCCGCCGCCTAGCGGCCGGAGTCTGTGCCTCTACAAGGCGTTGGCGGCCGAGCCATCGCCACGGTACAGCCAGGGCAGATCCATCAGCCGGGAGCCCAGCAGGCGCAGCGACAGGTCACGCCCCCAGCGCACCGGACCCGTGGCATGGAAGATGCGGCCATTGCGCTGCGAGCGCGCCTGCACGCGCGCATTGCGCTGCCAGCGATTGAGCGCGTAGCGGCGCAGGCGCATGTTGACGTCGAGATCGTGCATGGACAGGGCGCGCTGCAGCTCGGCTGCATCTTCAATCGCCATGCCGGCGCCCTGGGCCAGATAGGGGCGCATGGGGTGGGCGGCATCGCCCAGCAGCGCCACCACGCCGCGCGCCATCTGCGCGGCCGATTGCACGGGCGGGCGATCGCCCACCGGCCACAGCCGCCAGTCACCGCCAGCGGCAGGCACATGCTGGACCAGGTCCAGCAGGTGCGGGCAGCTGCCCTGCAGCACCCGCACCAGATCATCGAGATTGCCCGCGTGGTCCCAGTTCGCCAGGTCCTCGGGCGCCGGGCCCTGGACGATGACCACCAGGTTCTGCAGCTCGCCCCGGCGCACGGGGTACTGGATGGCATGCATGCGCGAGCCCAGCCAAGCCGTGACATCGGTGGCACGCAGCCGCTTGGGCAACTGGGCCTGGTGCACCAGGGCGCGGTAGGCCAGGTGCCCGGTGACACGCGGCGGGCCGTCGCCCAGCAGCTGCTGGCGCAGGACGCTGCGCACGCCGTCGGCGGCGACCAGGGCATCGCCTTCGATCAGCTTGCCGGCCTGGGTTCGCACGGTGACCACGCCGTCCGTTTCGGAAAAGCCTTCAATGGGCTGGCCCAGGTTCAGGTGCATGCCCGGATAAGTCTGAGCGGCTTCCTTCAGCAGCTGCTGCAGATCGGCCCGGTGGATGGTGGCGTAGGCAGCGCCGTAGCGATGCACGGCCTCGCTGCCCAGAGGCATGTGCCCCAGTTCCTGCCCTGTGGCGGCGCTGCGCACCCGCAGGCTGTCCGGCAGCGCCACCACCTGCTGCAGCGGCTTTTGCAGGCCCCAGGCCTGCAGGCGGCGCACCACATTCGGCCCCAGCTGGATTCCAGCCCCCACTTCGCTGAGCACGCGTGCCTGTTCGAAAAGACGCACTTCCCAGCCCGCCCGCGATGCACCAATCGCGGCAGCCAGGCCACCAATGCCGCCGCCGGCAATCAACACCTGCTTGTTCATGCGCGTATTGTGCCCCTGCCTTCGCCCATGGTGGCTGGTGCCTGGATATTCAAGTCGGCCACCACTGAAGAAAATCAAAAAATCATCGGATTTGTCTGAAACACGCATGCATCCGCCATGCGTTGAGACGCCGCGACCCGGAAACACCCACCTCGCATGCTCCAAACTGCCGCAAGGTGCATCACTGGCACCGTGCATTTTGCGTTACCGCCAGAAATCGACCCTGGCATCGCCGCCGCGCAATGTCCGTGCACAGGCCCACGTTTTGCACAGCGCATGATAGTCATTCTCAACCGAATCAATTTTTGACAAATGGCCGTGCCAATGAAAAAAGCCCGCACAAGGCGGGCTCTTTCAACATGCGCGATGGAAAAATCAGATGACGAACTTTTCGCGGTCCTGATTCTGAATCCACTTCGGCGGCTTGCCGCGTCCGGTCCAGGTCTGGCCAGTGGCGGGATCACGGTACTTGGGCGCCACCTTGGTGCCCGTTGCACCCGCATTGCCGCGACCACGAGCCGAAGGAAAGACGTCATCCGCAGTCAGGCCATATTCGGCAATCAAATTGCGAACCTTGCCCACGGCGTCAGACAGCTCACGCTTGCGCGCTTCCTGGATCTGTTGCTCCAGTTCCTGTCGCTGCTTCAGCAATTCCTTGTAAGAGCTCATGGTGTGCGCCTTGAAAGTTGTTTAAGAGCTTTCATTATAAAAACATAATCGCCCTACAGGGCAAGACGCATGTAAGCAAAATCCACAATATCGCAGTTGCCTATTGCAGCGAGGAGCCTTCGGATAATTCCGAAATGGCAAGCACCTTGTCAATGCGTTTGCCATCGAGATCAATCACCTCGAAGATCCAGCCCGCGCAGCTGATCCGCTCTCCCAGAACCGGCAAATGACCGCTTTCCGCCATGAGAAGGCCGGCAACGGTGTTGTATCGGCCACGGTGCTCATCGGGCAGGTCACGAATATCGAGGCGCGCCTTCAGCTCCGATATGGGCATCAGCCCGTCCAATAACCAGGAGCCATCCCCACGCTGCATGGCCCATGCTTCCGTTTCGGTCACAGGCTGTAACTCGCCGGTAATCGCCTCCAGCAAATCGCGCGGCGTCATGATGCCCTGCACCACGCCATATTCATCCACCACGAACACCATGCGCCCGGATCGGGCACGCAATTGCTCCAGCAGTTCCATGGCGCTGAGCGTCTCGGGCAGGAACGAGGCCGGCAGTACATGCTCGTAGAGCGTGGAGCCCGCCGCATCGGGACCCAATGCCAGCAGGCGCGCCACGCTGATGATGCCGACCACGTCATCAAGGGAATTGCGGCACACCGGATACCAGGAATGGCCGCCCTTTGCGTGGTCATCGGCCGAGGCCTGCAATGCCTCGGTGACGGTCATGTCGGCATCCAGCCATTGCACATCGCCGCGCGGCACCATGATCGACGTCAGCGAGCGGTCATCGAGATGGAAGACGTTCTGCACCATCTGGTGTTCGCTGGCCTCGATGACGCCGGCATCGCGGCCCTCGGCAAGGCTGGCCGCGATCTCCTCCTCGGTCACGGAGCGTGCCGCCGATTCATTGATGCGCAGCAAGGTCAGCATGGCGCGGGTGGAGAAGGCCAGCAGCCGCACAAAAGGCTTGGCTGCCGACGCCACCCATGTCATGGGCCGCGAGACCACGAGGGCCACGGTTTCGGGATAGAGCTGGCCGATGCGCTTGGGCACCAGTTCGCCGAAAACGATGGTGACGAAGGTGATCACGGTCACGACGACTGCCGTTGCCGAAATGCTGGCTGCGCGTTCTGGAACGCCCAGGCCCAGCAGCCATGCGGCCAGTCCGTCGCTGAAGGCCGCCTCACCCAGAATACCGTTGAGCAGGCCGATGGAGGTGATGCCCACCTGCACCGAAGAAAGAAATTGCGTGGGGTTGTCGAGCAAGGCCAGTGCCGCCACCGCTCCCTTGTCGCCTGTTTCAGCCAGTGCCACCAACCGAGCCTTGCGGCTGGAGGCCAGTGCCAATTCGGACATTGCAAACACCCCATTGAGCAGCGTAAGCAACGCGATCAGCAGAAAATCCATGGTTCGTATATCAGAAAGAAGACCATGGCACTTTACTGTATCGGTGATATCCAGGGATGCCACGACGCCTTTGAGCGCCTGCTGCAACGCGTGGATTTCTCCGCCAGCCGCGATACCTTGTACATCCTCGGCGACCTGGTGAATCGCGGCCCGGCATCGGACAAGGTACTGCGCACCTGCATGGCCGCCGGCGACTCCATGCGCGCCCTGCTGGGCAACCATGACCTGCACCTGCTGGCCGCCGCCCACGGCGTGCGCCGCAACAGCCGCCGCGACACCTTGGCCCAGGTGCTGCAAGCGCCCGATCGTGACCAGCTGCTGGACTGGCTGCGACAGCAGCCGCTGGCGCGCAGCCACCGCACGGTGCATGGCGATGAGCTGCTGATGGTCCACGCAGGCGTGCTGCCGCAGTGGACCGCCCAGGAAGTGATGGACCTTGCAGGCGAGGTGCACACGGTACTTCGCAGCGCGCAATTGCCGGATTTCCTGCAAGCCATGTACGGCAACCAGCCCGATCGCTGGTCGCCGGATCTGCAGGGCTGGGAACGGCTGCGTGTCATCGTCAACGCGCTGACCCGGCTGCGTTTTTGCAGCGCTCAGGGGGTCATGGATTTCGACAGCACGGAGTCGGCAGAGCAGGCGGCGCCAGGACTCATGCCCTGGTTCGATGTGCCGGGCCGCGCCACGGCGGGCGTGCCCATTGCCTTTGGCCACTGGTCCACGCTGGGCCATATCAACCGGCCCGATCTGGTGGCGCTGGACACGGGCTGCGTCTGGGGTGGCTGCCTGAGCATGATGCGCTTCGGCGACCATCTGGCGGACAGGGAGCTGATCCAGGTGGATTGCCCGCAGGCCCAGGCCCCAGGCTGATCGGGAGCAGCCCGTGCACCCATGAAAAAACGCCTGCAAGGCAGGCGTTATTCGGGAAGCAGGCCGCGTGTGCGGCGCTCAGACCTCGGAGGTGGCGACGGGCGCGGCGGGCGCGACCGGCGCCTTGAACAGCGCCGCCAGCTTGCGCTTGGGCTTGATGTTGCCGCCGGCCTTGGGCGCAGCGCGCTGGCTTTCCCAGTTGGCGTCGGCGCTGGCCGAAGGCTCATAGGGCTTGTCGAAGAAGGGGTCGGAATGCGCCGGGCGCTGGGCCATGCGCGAGCCGCGATGGCCGAAGCCCGTGCTGCCGCGTGCGGCATCGGCACCGCGATCGCCACGCTCGCCGCCGCGATCCCGTTCACGACCGTACCCGCCGCCAGCGCCTTGGCGCGGCAGCTCGTCGAAACGGTGACCACGCGGTGCGCTGCCGCGGAAATCTTCCATGGGGCAGGTTTCGACGTTGATCTTCTTCTTGATGAGCTTCTCGATCTCGCCCACCAGGCGCGCATCGTGGTTGGTCACCAGGGTCACGGCAATGCCGGAGGCGCCTGCGCGGCCCGTGCGGCCGATGCGGTGCACATAGTCTTCGGCGTTGAAGGGCACGTCGTAGTTGAAGACGGCCGGCACGTCCTTGATGTCCAGGCCGCGGGCCGCGACATCGGTACACACCAGCAGATCGACCTCGCCGCGCTTGAAGGCTTCAAGCGCCTTCAGGCGCTCGTCCTGGCTCTTGTCGCCGTGCAGCGCCGTTGCGCGCAGGCCATCACGCTCCAGGGCACGCGTCAGGCGGGCGCAGCCCAGCTTGCTGTTGGAAAAGACGAAGGCCTGGCGGATCTCGCGCTGCTTGAGCAGCGAACGCAGCGCATAGCGCTTGTCGTCGTCGCTGACGCTGTAGAAGCGCTGCTCCACCGTGGACGCCGTCTCGTTGGGAAGGGCCACTTCGATGGTGACGGGGTCTTGCAGGTAGCTGCCGGCCAGGCGCTTGATCTCGGGCGAGAAGGTGGCGCTGAACAGCAAGGTGGTGCGTGTCTTGGGCAGATGGGACAGGATGCGCTGCAGGTCGGGCAGGAAGCCGATGTCCAGCATGCGGTCCGCCTCGTCGAGCACCACGTACTCGACCTGGTTGAGCACCACGTTCTTGGCTTCGATATGGTCAAGCAGCCGGCCCGGCGTGGCCACCAGCACCTCGACGCCCTTTTTCAGTTCCAGCGTCTGCGGTTTCATGTCCATGCCGCCGAACACCACGGTGCTGCGCAGCTTGGTGTACTTGGCGTACTGGGCGATCTGCTGAGCCACCTGGTCCGCCAGTTCGCGCGTGGGCAAAAGCACCAACGCCCGCACGGGGTGCCGTGCAGGCGAAGCGGAGGCATTTTCGTGGCGCATCAGCCGCTGCAGCAACGGCAGCGAGAACGCTGCCGTCTTGCCCGTGCCGGTCTGGGCTGCGCCCATGACATCCTTGCCGGTCAGAACAACCGGAATGGCCTGCGCCTGGATGGGCGTCATGGACTCGTAGCCCATGTCGGCCACGGCGCGCGCCAGGGACTCGGCCAGTTGGAGATTGGAGAAAGAGCTTGTCATTGAGGACGCTATTGTCGCACCTAGCGCGATTTGTGCGTTGCAATAACGCCAATTGGCACCTGGACAAGCATGGCGTTGCGTGAGCGCAACCCGCAAAAACCCGGTAGGAGGGCCCGCTATGCGGGCATTTTTTCATCGCCGGGCCACCGCCTCGAGATGGGAAAGCGCCCCTCGGGGGGGCATTTTTCAAAGCGAAGCGGCCGAGAAAGTGTCGCAGGACTTGACGCTGCCGGTGCGCAGACCGGTGCTGAACCAGCGCTGGCGCTGGGCACTGGTGCCATGCGTGAAACTGTCGGGCACGATGGCGCCGCCACCGGCGCGCTGCAGGGCGTCGTCGCCGATCTTGGAAGCGGCATTCATGGCCGACTCCACATCGCCCTGCTCCAGGATCTGGCGTGCGCTTTGCGCGCGGTTCGCCCAGACGCCGGCCAGGCAATCGGCCTGCAGCTCCAGCTTGACCGACAGATGGTTGTATTCGACCTTGCTGACGCGGCCCCGCGCACGGTCCACCTGAGCGCTGATGCCCAGCAGGTTCTGCACGTGGTGGCCCACCTCGTGGGCAATCACATAGGCCTGGGCGAAATCGCCGGGCGCGCCCAGCTGGTTCTTGAGCGTCTCGTAGAAGCCCAGGTCGATATAGACCTTCTGGTCGGCAGGGCAGTAGAACGGCCCCATGGCGGACTGCCCCGTGCCGCAGGCCGTGGGCGTGGCGCCGCGGAACAGCACGAGCTTGGGATCGGCATATTGGGCGCCGCCCTGGCGGAACACCTCGCGCCACACATCCTCGGTATCGGCCAGCACGGTGGAGACGAAGCGGGCGAGCTGGTCGTCGGCCGGCGGCTTGTGGGCCGGCCCCTGGGGCTGCTGCACCTGCACCGGCGCGCCGCCGCTGAGCGCCCCCAGGATGGTCAGCGGATTGATGCCCAGCACCCAGCCACCGACCAGGGCGATGACGATGGTGCCGATGCCGATGCTGCGCCCGCCAAAGACGGGACCACCACCGCCACCACCACCGTCATCACGGCGGTCCTCCACATTGTCCGACTCGCGGTTGCCTTCCCATCTCATGGTGTTCGCTCCTGGATCTGTGCTGCGGCCTGCAGCATCGGGCGGCGATATTACGTCGGAACCTGCGGGGCCGCAGCGTCCGCAGTCCCGGCAATGATACGGCGTGTATCAGCGCACGGGCTGCACCGCCATGGGGGCAGTGACGGGCGGCGCCTGGCTGCGCAGTACCTGCTCGCGCGCCACCAGCACCATGCCGGCCAGCAGCGCGGCGACGATGCACAGGCCGACGACGACCGCCAGGCCCAGCCCCCATCCGCCGCGCCTGCGCCGCTCGCGTGCAGGCTCGCCGGGCCTGCGGGGCGCAGGTGCCTGTTCGCTGGGAGGCTCCTCGCGCTGCCACGGTTCGGGCGCGGGCCCGCGCCGCTGCTGCTCGTAGCGCGGGGCCGATTCCTTGCGGGGAGCTTCGGGCCGCGCCGAACCGTCCCAGCTGGGCTCCTCGCGCGGATAAGAAGGCTTTTGTGACATAGGCGACATCGTAGTGCCTGCGCAGGCCCGCGCGGGCCTGGGTGCACCACCGGACACATCGCGCATTGGCCTGCGCGCGCCTACTGTGTACAGTCGCGGCCATGAGCCATTCCAGCACGCACTCCTCCGCCGCCCTAGACGCGCAGGCCACGGCCGCCCTGCTGCCCTGGAAGGAGCTGGCCGAAGAGATCGCGGCTGTACTGCTGCAGCCCCGGGCAGTGCAGGTGCCGCCGCGCATCGTGATGCCGCTGCCCGCAGGAGGCAGCCTGTTTTGCATGCCCGCCACCGATGGGCAGGTGGCCATGACCAAGCTGATCAGCCTCACGCCCGGCAATGCCGGCACGCCGCGCGCCACCATCCAGGGCGATGTGGTGGTCTTCGATGTGGCCACGGGCGAGCGCCGCCTGATCCTGGACGGCCCCACGGTCACGGCGCGGCGCACGGCCGCCGTATCGCTGCTGGCCGCGCAAAGGCTGGCTCCCAATCCGCAGGGCCCGCTGCTGATCGTGGGCGCCGGCGTGCAGGGCCTGGCCCATATGCAGGCCTTTGCAGCAGGCCTGGGCGTGCGCGAGGTCCAGGTGGCATCGCGCAGCGCCGAGAGCGCCCAGTCACTGGTCAGCCAGGCGCATGCCATGGGCCTGCAGGCCAGTGCCGTGCAGGATCTGGAGGCCGCCGCGCGCCATTGCCCGCTGATCGTGACCTGCACGCCGGCCCGCGCCGTGGTGCTGCATGCAGCCCCGCGCGCCGATGCCTTCGTCTCGGCCGTGGGCGCCTTCACGCCGCAGATGGTGGAGCTGGCGCCCAGCCTGTGCCTGGGCCTTGCGCAGGCGGGCCGCGTCGTCGTCGATACCGCAGATGCGCTGCACGAAGCGGGTGATCTGCTGCAGGCGGGCATGGACGTGGCCGCCCTGCCCACGCTGGAGCAGGTGGTGCGCGAGCAATGGCTGCGCCCGCAGGTGCCGGTGCTGTTCAAATCCTGCGGATGGGGGGGCTGGGACCTTGCGGCCACCCGCCTGGCAATGCGCCGGGCTGCGCTTCAGAACAGTTGACGACGGATTTCTGCGTTGAACGAGCTTTCTCCCCCGGATTCCCCCGCCCCGCCCCCAAGCACCGAGCCCGGCCGCTGGCAGCGCCTGGGCCTGCGCACGCAACTGGCCCTGGTCTTCGGCTCGCTGCTGGTGGGCGTGACGGTGCTGATGTCGCTGGCCTTCGGCGAACTGCTGCGCTGGCGCATGGAGCGCGAGGTCAGCGCCTCGCTGCATGCCATGGCCTCCAACGCGGCGCGGCAGTTGTCTGAAGGGCTGTTCAGCCGTGCCCATACCGTGGAGGTGCTGGCCGCTTCGCCGGAGCTGTGGGTGCAAGGGCTGGATTCCCCGGGCGTGGGAGCGCTGCTCAACCGCGCCCGTTCGCTGACGCCGTCCAACCTCTGGATAGGCGTGGCCGACGCCGAAGGCACGGTGCGCAGCGCCACCGACCAGTTGCTGGTGGGCCACGATGTCAGCGACCGGCCCTGGTTCGAGCCGGGGCTGCAGCGCGTGCATGTGGGCGACGTGCGTGCCTCTTCGCCGCGCATGGCCGCGCTGCTTGCGCCCCCGGCCGACGGCGCGCCGCGCCGGTTCATGGACTTTGCAGCGCCCATCCGCGTGGGCGGACTCACGCAGGGCGTGCTGTGCATGCACAGCAGCTGGGAATGGGTGCGAGAGACCATGCAGACCTTGCAGCAGGCCGACAGCGGGGATCGCCAGATCGGCCTCTTCATCTTTGACCGCCACGGCAAGATCATCCACGCCCCGGGCGACAGCCTGGAGCCGCTGCAGGCGCTGGACCAGCGCCTGCCGGTGGCCCATACCGTGTCTGCCGATACGTCCGATGCCACGCTGCTGCCCGTGCAGGTGGCGCGCTGGCAGGACAGCCCGCAGAGCTTTCTGACGGCCACCGTGCCACTGCAGGCCCACAACCGGGTGACGGCCATGGGCTGGCACATCGTGGCCCGCCAGCCGCACGACAGCGCCTATGCGCCCGCGCGCCAGGCCATGCACCAGGTGCTGGCCGGCGGCCTGGCGGCGGCGCTGGTGGCCGCCGTCATCGCCTGGCTGGTGGCACGAAGGCTCAGCCAGGACCTCAAGCGCCTGGCCCGCGCGGCCAACGGCATCGATGGCAGCGGCGCGGCGCCGGACATTCCGCAGCTGCACAGCAGCCGCGAAGTGCACCGCCTCTCGCAGGCGCTGCGCGGCAGCATTGCCCAGCTGCGCTCGGCCAACGAGGCCATGGAGCGCCAGGTGCGCGAGCGCACCCTGCAGCTGCAGCAGGCCAATGCCGAGCTGGAGCACCAGGCGCGCAGCGATCCGCTCACGGGCCTGCTCAACCGCCGGGGCTTCGATTTCCAGCTGGACTTCGCCATGGCGCTGGCGCGCCGCAGCGGCCGCCCCTTGAGCGTGCTCGTCATCGACGTGGACCACTTCAAGCGCATCAACGACCAGCATGGCCATGACATGGGCGACGCCGTGCTGCGCACCCTGGCGCGCGCCTTCCGCATGCGGCTGCGCGAGTCCGACGTGCTGGCCCGCATGGGGGGCGAGGAATTCCTGGCCCTGCTGCCCGACACCACGGCCGACGCGGCCGTGGCCATTGCAGAGCAACTGCGCGAACTGCTGGCCTCCACGCCCATGGCCCACGGCGAGCCCGTCACCGCCAGCGTGGGCGTGGCCACGCTGCGCGGCACCACGGACACGGCCGCCGCCATGCTGCGCCGTGGCGACGAAGCGCTGTACGAGGCCAAGGGCGCAGGCCGCAACAACGTGCAGCTGCAGCGCTGAGACGGCCCCGCGCCGCTTTCTGCCCCCTCGGCTTGCCGCCTGCCGCAAAACACCAGTGCGGGAAAAAACATCACACTAATACTCAAATTGAGCATATTATTCGCAGCCATCACCAGACCTTTTCCACAGTCCCGGACGGCCACCATGCAGCTCAAATCCGTGCAGTACGACAAGCCCCATTTCTCCCACGCCGGCCAGTGCGGCATCGGCGAGGCCTGGGCCCGCATTCCCCCTGAACTGGACCGCGCCCAGCGCCTTCGGACCACCGAGCGCATACGCGCCCTGCTGCACGAGCGCGATGCCGTGCTCGTGGCCCACTACTACGTGGATGGCGAACTGCAGGACCTGGCGCGCGAGACCGGCGGCTGCGTGGGCGACTCGCTGGAGATGGCGCGCTTCGGCGCCCAGCACCAGGCCAGCACCCTGGTCGTGGCCGGCGTGCGCTTCATGGGAGAGACCGCCAAGATCCTCAGCCCGGAAAAGCGCGTGCTCATGCCCGACGACGACGCCAGCTGCTCGCTGGACCTGGGCTGCCCGGCAGACGAGTTCAGCGCCTTTTGCGACGCCCACCCGGACCGCACGGTCGTGGTCTACGCCAATACCAGCGCGGCGGTGAAGGCGCGTGCCGACTGGGTGGTCACATCGTCGGTGGGACAGGACATCGTGGCCCACCTGCACGCCTGCGGTGAGAAGATCCTCTGGGCCCCCGACCGCCACCTGGGCGCCCACATCCAGCGCCAGACCGGCGCCGACATGCTGCTGTGGCATGGCTCCTGCCTGGTCCATGACGAGTTCAAGGCCGACGAACTGGCCGCCATGGCGCTGGAGTATCCGCAGGCCGCCATCCTCGTGCACCCCGAGTCGCCGGCCGCCGTGGCCGCCCAGGCGGACGTGGTGGGCTCCACCACCCAGCTCATCAACGCGGCTGGCCGGCTGCCCACAGACACCTTCATCGTGGCCACCGACCAGGGCATCCTGCACGACATGCGCATGCGCTACCCGGGCAAGACCTTCCTGCCCGCGCCCACGGCCGGCCAAGGCGCCACCTGCAAGAGCTGCGCCATGTGCCCGTGGATGGCGATGAACAGCCTGCAGGGCGTGGAGCTGGCCCTGGAGCAGGGCCTGTGCGCCATCGAGGTGGATCCCGCCATCGCCCAGGCCGCGCGCCGGCCCATCGAACGCATGCTGGCTTTCGCGGCCGGCCACCGCCAGCCCGTGCGCGCCAGCGGCGACCTTGCGCGCGATGCGGCGCTCTTCCAGCACTTCGGTCCCGCCTGAGGACAGCGCCATGACACAGCCTTGCACAGACGTACTCATCATCGGCGCCGGCCTGGCCGGCATGGCCGCTGCCCTGTCGCTGCCGCCGCATCTGCGCGTGGCCCTGCTCAGCAAGGGCGCGGCCGAGGAATGCGCCAGCGCCTGGGCCCAGGGCGGCATTGCCGCCGTGCTGGATGCACAGGACAGCATCGACGAACACCTGGCGGACACCCTGGTCGCGGGCGCAGGCCAGTGCGATGCGCAGGCCGTGCGCGCCATCCTCGAGCAGGCGCCCGACGCCATCGATTGGCTGGTGGCCCACGGCGTGCCTTTCACGCGTGACGACAGCGGTGGCCTGCACCTCACGCGCGAGGGCGGCCACGGCCGCCGCCGCATCGTGCATGCCGCCGACTGCACCGGCCAGGCCGTGCACGCCGCCCTGCTGCGCGCCTGCCGGGAGCGCGCGAACATCGATTTGCATGAACACACCAGCGCGCTGGACCTGCTGACCGAAGGACAGCCTGCGCACTGCACAGGCGCGCTGGTGCGCCTGCCCGATGGCCGCCAGCAGCGCTGGCATGCCGCGCATACCGTGCTGGCCACGGGCGGGCTGGGGCAGGTCTATCCCGCCACCACCAACCCGGCCACCGCCACGGGCGATGGCGTGGCCATGGCCTGGCGCGCAGGCTGCCGCGTAGGCGACCTGGAGTTCATGCAGTTCCATCCCACGGCCCTGCAGGTGGGCGGCCGCGCGGCCGGCCTGGTCTCCGAGGCATTGCGTGGCGAAGGCGCCCTGCTGCGCCTGCCGGACGGCACGCGCTTCATGCCTGCCCATGACGAGCGGGCCGAACTGGCGCCGCGCGACATCGTGGCCCGGGCCATCCGGCACGAGATGGACCGCCATGGCTTGGCCTTCGTGCACCTGGACATCAGCCACAGGCCCCGCGCCTGGCTGCAGTCGCATTTCCCGGGCGTGATGGCCCTGTGCGCCAGCCATGGCATCGACATTGCGACGCAGCCGATTCCCGTGGCCCCCTGCGCCCACTACGCCTGCGGCGGCGTGCTGGCCGATATCGACGGGCGCACGGATGTCGATGGCCTGCGCGCCATCGGCGAGGTGGCGCGCACCGGACTGCACGGCGCCAACCGGCTGGCCAGCAATTCGCTGCTCGAATGCGTGGTGATGGGCCGCGCGGCCGCCCGGGCCATCGCGCAGCAGCCAGCAGCCGCCCCGGCGCTGGCCCGGCCGACCGAAACCCTGCAGGCCGGCGCACAGGAGCAGGACACGGCCGCCATCGCGCAGGAGTTGCGCCAGCTCATGCAGGACTGCGTGGGCATACAGCGCAGCGACCAGGGCCTGGCGCAGGCCGTGCAGCGCATTGCGGCATGGCGGGAAAGGCTGGCACCTGCCGCAGGCCATGCGCTGCGCAACCAGCTCGATGTCTGCTGGCTCATGGCCACGGCCGCCGCCGCACGGCGCGAGAGCTGCGGCGCGCATTCGCGCATCGACGCCGCACCGGCGCTGGTGGAATGAAGAATGACCCCCACGCTCCCCTTGCTGCGCAAGGTCCGCTGCCCCCCCGAGGGGGCTGCTTTTCATCTTGGGGCGGCCCGGCGATGAAGAATGACCCCCACGCGACCCTTGCTGCGCAAGGTCCGCTGCCCCCCAAGGGGGCCGCTTTTCATCTTGGGGCGGCCCGGCGATGAAGAATGACCCCCACGCGACCCTTGCTGCGCAAGGTCCGCTGCCCCCCAAGGGGGCCGCTTTTCATCTTGGGGCGGCCCGGCGATGAAAAAGGCCCGCAGCTTTCGCTGCGGGCCTTGTCTGCCGGGCCAAAGCCGTCAGGCCTTGGGAAGCGTCACGCCCACCTGCCCCTGGTACTTGCCGCCACGGTCGCGGTAGCTGACCTCGCAGACATCGTCGGGATCGCTCTCGAAGAACAGCACCTGGGCGCAGCCCTCGCCGGCGTAGATGCGGGCGGGCAGCGGCGTGGTGTTGGAGAACTCCAGCGTCACATAGCCTTCCCATTCGGGCTCGAAGGGCGTGACGTTGACGATGATGCCGCAGCGCGCGTAGGTGCTCTTGCCCAGGCAGATGGTCAGCACGTTGCGCGGGATGCGGAAGTACTCGACCGTGCGCGCCAGCGCGAAGCTGTTGGGCGGGATGATGCAGCTGTCGCCCTCGAAATCGACGAAGCTCTTTTCATCGAAGTTCTTGGGGTCCACCACGGTGCTGTGGATGTTGGTGAACACCTTGAATTCGGGTGCGCAGCGGATGTCGTAGCCATAGCTGCTGGTGCCGTAGCTGATGATCTTGCGGCCATCGACGTTGCGAACCTGGGCCGGCTCGAAAGGCTCGATCATGCCGTGATCCTCGGCCATGCGACGGATCCACTTGTCGCTCTTGATGCTCATGGCAATTCCTCGTTCCCTAGCTGCACTTGTCAAGCGCCAGCACCCGGCAGGGCACTGGCGCAAAGGCGCTATTTTGCTTGAGAAACGACGGTGCGCTCGATCAGGCGGTCATCGCCCAGGATGATCATGGCGAACAGCAGCTCGTCCAGGCTCTCGGCCTGGCGGGTCTTGCGCTCGAGCAGCGGCGTGCAGGCCGGGTTGATGACCACGAAGTCGGCCTCGCAGCCCGGCTGCAGGTTGCCCACCTGGCCCGCCAGGCCCAGGGCGCGCGCCGCGCCCGCCGTGTGCTGCCACCACAGGTTGCCCGGAGACAGGCTCAGGCCCTGCTTGGTCTGGCCCTCGCGGCCCGCCACATAGGCGGCCTGCATGGTGCGGAAAGGGCTGAAGCTCATGCCGCCGCCCACGTCGCTGGCCAGGCCGTAGAGGAACTGCGCGGCGTCGGCCCGCGCAAAGTCGAAGAAGCCGCTGCCCAGGAACAGGTTGCTGGTGGGGCTCACGGCGGCGGCGGTGCTGCGTTCACGCATCAGGGCGCGGTCCTCGTCGTCCAGGTGGATGCAGTGCGCGTAGACGGCGCGCTCGCGCATCAGGCCGAAGTCGTCGTAGACCGACAGATAGCTGCGGGCCTTCGGAAAGAGTTCGGCCACCCAGCGCACCTCGTCCAGGTTCTCGGCCACGTGCGACTGGATCCAGACATCGGCGTAGCGGGCGGCCAGCTCGCCCGCGCCGCGCAGCTGCTCATGCGTGCTGGTGGGGGCAAAGCGCGGCGTGATCGCGTAGCCCAGGCGGTCCACGCCATGCCAGCGCTGGATCAGGTTTTCGGTGTCGATCAGGCTTTGTTCGGTCTGGTCGCGCACGCCGTCGGGACTGTGGCGGTCCTGCAGGACCTTGCCCGTGATCATGCGCATGCCGCGCGCCTGCGACGCGCTCATGAGCGCATCGACCGACCCGGGGTGCGAGGTGGCAAAGGCCAGCGCCGTGGTCACGCCGTTGCGCTGCAGCTCGTCCAGGAAGAACTCGGCCACGCTGTCGGCATGCGCGCGTTCGCAGAAGGCCGACTCATGAGGGAAGGTGTATTTCTCCAGCCAGGGCAGCAGGCCGGCGGCGGGCGCGCCGATCACATCGGTCTGCGGATAGTGAATGTGCAGGTCGATGAAGCCCGGTGCCAGCATGCGGCCCGGCAGATGGGTGACTTCAGCGCCCGGCTGGCCGGTGAACTGCGCCTGCAGCGCCTGCCAGCTGCCGGCGGCGACCACGCGCTGCTGCCCCTTGTCATCCGGGGCGACGGCCAGCAGGCCGTCTTCGTCGTAGAGCGCCTGGCCATCGTCGGCAAAACGCAGCAATGAGGAACGGTAGATTTGCATGCCGCCAAGCTTAGCGGGCGGACAGGCAGATGCCATATCCGCAGCGCTATAGGCGCCATCGGCAGGCGCCATCCTAGGGTTTACTCCAGGACCGGACGCCCCGCAGGCCGCATCACTTGGGCAGAGTGGCCTGCACGCCTTCCACCAGCCAGTTCATCTGCAGGATCTGTGCATCGTCCAGCTGCTTGCCGGCTGGAATGCGCACCTGGCCCTGGTTGTCGCGCACCGGCTGGTCGCCGGCCTTGAAGGGCTGCAGGCGGCCCTGGGCCATGTCCTTTTGGCGCTGCAGCACTTCCTCGCGCACGGCGGGCGGCAGCTTGGGGCCGAAGCCTTCCACGCGGATCATGCCCTCGCGCACGCCGCCCCAGGTGTCCTGGCTCTTCCAGCTGCCGTCCAGCACCGCTTTGGCGCGCGCCGTGTAGTAGTCGCCCCACTGGTGGGTGACGGCCAGCAACTGGGCGTCGGGCCCGTCCTTGCGCATGTCGGAGTGGTAGGCGATCGCCATGCGGCCGCGCTCCTGGGCGGCCTGCATCACGGCGGTGGATGCGACCTGGAAGGACACCACGTCCACGCCGCCGTTGAACAGCGCCATGGCCGCATCGCGCTCGCGCGGCGGGTCGAACCAGGTATCCAGCCAGACCACCTTGACCGTGGCCTTGGGATTGACCGAACGCATGCCCAGCGTGAAGGCGTTGATGCCCTGCAACACCTCGGGAATCGGAAAGCCGACCACGAAGCCGGCAACGCCCGTCTTGCTGGCACGGCCTGCGGCAATGCCCGACAGATAGCGGCCCTCGTAGTAGCGCGCATTCGAGGTGGCCACGTTGTCGGCACGCTTGAAGCCCGTGACCGACTCGAACTTCACCTGCGGGAAGTCGCGCGCCACGCGCATCACGGACTCGGTGTAGCCGAAGCTGGTGGTGAAGATCAGTTGGTTGCCGCTGGCGGCCAGGTCGCGCAGCACGCGCTCGGCGTCGGGGCCCTCGGGCACGCTGTCCACGGCGCGGGTCTGCACGCGCGGGCCCAGGGCCGCCTGCAATGCGCGCCGGCCCTCGTCGTGCTGGCGCGTCCAGCCGGCGTCGAGCACGGGCGTCAGATAGACGAAGGCGGCCTTGAGGGGCGTGGAACCTGCGGGGGATGAAGGGGCGGGATGGCCTTGGGACAAGGCCGTGGATACAAGACTTGCGGCCGCGACTGCGGCTGCGAGGTTTTTGTACATGGTGTTCCTCTACATGGCCCGGAAATGAAAACGCACCTGCCGTGGGCAGCGGCCGGTGCGGGGCGCGATTATAGGCAGCGGCCCCGGGGGCTGCCTGGGCCTGCGCTTATGGCCTCCATAAGGGGCGGCAGATACCGTCTACTAGAGCGTGTTATGCACTTTTAAGTGCCCGCGAAAGCCGGGAAATGGGCCCGGAACGAGGCGCAGCGCGCGCCGCGGTTGCCATACCGCAAGTGTGCTGCAACGAAGGGCCGGGCCCATTTCCCGGCTTTCCCGAAGGGTTGGCTCTGCGCGCAGGCGCTCGCGGCGTTGCAGCGCTTGCCAAGGCTCCAGCCTTGGCGGCGCACTGCGCCTTGCGATCACCAGCGCGCAGAACCAACGCGGGTACTTAAAAGTGCTTAACACGCTCTAAGATCGTCGGCAAATTCCACCCCCAAGCAACCACCAAGGAGTGCAAGACCATGCCGATGTTCGTCGATACCTCGCCCCCGGGCCAGTGCATCTTCTGCCGCCTCGTGGCGGGCGAGATCCCGTCCGCCAAGGTATTCGAGGACGAGCAGACCATCGCCTTCATGGACATCGGCCAGGTCAATCCCGGCCATGTGCTGGTGGCCAGCAAGCGCCATGCCGTGACCCTGCTGGACCTCACGCCCGACGAGGCCGGTGCCGTGATGCGCACGGCCCAGCGCGTGGCGCGGGCCGTGCAGTCAGCGTTCGACCCCGAAGGCATCAGCCTGTTCCAGGCCAACGGCGCGGCGGGCGGGCAGACCGTCTTCCACTTCCACCTGCATGTGCTGCCGCGCCACGAGGGCGACGGCGTGGGCCTGGGCTGGCCGCGCAAGGAGCCCGGCATGCAGGCGCTGCAAGAGCATGCCGAGCGCCTCAGGAAGGCGCTGGCCTGAGCGGACTCAGGCCAGGGCTGCGTACTTGGCGAACACGGCCTCCAGCTGGCGCATCCAGTGGGCGCGCTGCTGGGGCGTGACGAAGCTGGCGTCAAAGCTGTTGACCGCCAGCTGCCAGGCCTGCTGCGAGTTCATGCCCGTGGCGGCGAACAGCTGCAGGTAGTTCTCGTTCACGTAGCCGCCGAAGTAGGCCGGATCATCGGAATTGACCGTGACCTTGAGACCCGCCTCCAGCAGTTGCGGCAGGTTGTGCTGCGCCAGGTCGGGCACCACGCACAGCTTGAGGTTGGACAGCGGGCACACGGTCAGCGGCACGCCGTCGCGCACCAGGCGCTGCATCAGGGCCTCGTCTCGCGCGGCCTGCACGCCGTGGTCTATGCGCTCGGAATGCAGCACGTCCAGCGCGCCCCAGATATAGGCGGGAGGTCCCTCCTCGCCCGCATGCGCGACCAGGTGCAGGCCCAGCTCGCGGCAGCGCGCGAACACGCGGGCGAACTTCTCGGGCGGGTTGCCGACCTCGCTGCTGTCCAGCCCCACGCCGATGAAGCGGTCGCGCAGCGGCAGCGCAGCCTCCAGCGTGGCGAAGGCGTCCTCCTCGCTGAGGTGGCGCAGAAAGCTCAGGATCAGCGCCGACGAGATGCCCTGCTCTATCTCCGCATCGCGGCAGGCGCGGTACAGGCCGTTGATCACGGTCTCCATGCCCACACCGCGCTGGGTGTGAGTCTGGGGGTCGAAGAAGATCTCGGCATGGACCACGTTGTCCTGCGCGGCACGCGCCAGGTAGGCGCGCGCCATGTCGTAGAAATCCTGCTCGTACAGCAGCACGCTGGCGCCGGCGTAGTAGATGTCCAGAAAGCTTTGCAGGTCGGTGAAGGCATAGGCGCGGCGCAGGTCTTCCACGCTGGCATAGGGCAGCTTCACGCCGTTGCGCTGGGCCAGCGCGAAGATCAGTTCGGGCTCCAGCGAGCCTTCGATGTGCATGTGCAGCTCGGCCTTGGGCATGGCCTGGAGCAATTGGGGCAGATGCGCGGCATCCACGGCGGGTACAGTGTGCATCAGCAGACTCCGAAGGTGATGCCGCTGGCCCGGAGGTAGCGGCGGTAGGCGGACGACATGCGGTCGGCCGCAGAGTGCATTTCGGCGCGCGGGTCCAGCGGCAGGCACTTGGGCTGCTGCGACTCCAGCACGGGCTGGTCCTGGCAGAAGATGGTGTGCTGGAATTCCTGCAGCTGTGCGTCGGGCGAGTCGAAGTCTGCCACGGCCAGCCGGAACCAGACGCGGCTGGTCTCGGGGGTGACGGGGCAGATGAACAGGGCGATGGACTCGCGCCAGCCGGCCCGGGTGGTGCCGGATTCGGGCAGCTTGGTCAGCACGGCGGCATAGGGCGCCGTGACTTCGTAGGTGTACTCGACCTCGGCCGCGCTGGTGGAGTGCAGGTTGGACTGCGGCTGCACGGCCTTGCAGCCCGTGGCCAGCACGCCCGTGGCCGTGGTCTCCACGGCATAGGCTTCGATGGCCGTGGCGTCGCGGCTGCCCAGCCAGCCTTCGTGGACAAAGCCGAAGTGCGACATGTCCAGGAAGTTCTCGATGATGCGCGGCGCGCTGGCGGCAACGTCGTAGGGGCCGCAGTTGAGCTTGCGCAGGTGCGCGTCCGCCTCGGCTTCAAACGCTGGCAGTGCCGCCAGGGCCGCCAGGGCCGGAACAGCCGAGAGCTCCTCGCCCGTGCCCAGCCGCACCCAGACCAGGCCGTAGGCTTCCTGTGCCTCGAAGGCCTTCACGCACTGCGAGGGCGGGGGCGTGAAGCTGGGCAGGGCCGGCACCTTGACGCACTGGCCGCTGTCGGCGAACTGCCAGCCGTGGTAGGGGCATTCAAGGTGGCCGTTCTCGACACGGCCCATGGACAGGCGTGCGCCACGGTGCGGGCAGCGGTCCACGAAGACGCGGACCTGGCCTTGCGGATCGCGCCACAGCACCAGGGGCTGGTCCAGCAGTTGCACGCCCAGCGGCGCATCGACAACTTCGTGGGCCTGGGCCACGGGATGCCAGAGGGAGTTTTCGATCATGGGGGGAATCTCTTGCTGTCTGTCTGTGCCGCGGCGGCGGGCAGGCCGCGGCTGGGAGCGAGCATAAACCCGCTCGATGCGCAGCACAGGTACGGTACAGGTACACCTGTGCTGCGCATGAACGCCAAGGCCGCCCGAAGGCGGCCCTGGCGGCAACAGGCAACCCGGCCTGCGCCGGGTGGCCTGGCGTCTGTCTTACTTGCTGTCCTGGCCCGGCACCTTGCCTTCCACGCCCTTGACGTAGAAGTTGATGCCCGTGAGGAACTTGTCTTCGGCCACGGCGTCGGCGGCCAGCAGTTCCTTGCCGTCCTGGCCTGTGATCGGACCCTTCCAGATGTGGAAGGTGCCGTCCTTCAGACCCTTCTTGACCTCTTCGATCCTGGCCTTGGCCTCGGCGGGCACGTCGTCGGCCAGCGAGACGATGTCGATCGCGCCTTCCTTCACGCCCCACCAGGTCTGCTGGCTGCTCCACTTGCCGTCCAGCATCTCGCGCACGGTCTTGGTGTAGTAGGGAGTCCAGTTGATGATGGCCGAGCCCAGGTGGGCCTTGGGGCCGTAGGCCGTCATGTCGGAGTCCCAGCCGAAGGCGCGCTTGCCCTTTTCCTCGGCCGTCTTGAGCACGGCGGCGGAGTCGGTATTCTGGAACAGGATGTCGGCGCCGCCGTTGATCAGCGAAGTCGCAGCCTCGGTTTCCTTCGGGGGGGCGAACCACTCGTTGACCCAGACCACCTTGGTCTTGATCTTGGGGTTCATGGACTGCGCGCCCAGCGTGAAGCTGTTGATGTTGCGCAGCACTTCGGGAATCGGCACGGAGCCGACCACGCCCAGCACGTTGGACTTGGTCATGGAGCCCGCGATGATGCCGGCCAGGTAGGCGCCTTCGTAGGTGCGGCTGTCGTAGGTGCTGACGTTGGCGGCGGTCTTGTAGCCGGTGGCGTGCTCGAACTTCACATCGGGGAAGTCGGGAGCGATCTTCTGGATGGGCTCCATGTAGCCGAAGGTGGTGCCGAAGACGAGCTTGTTGCCGTTGGCGGCCATGTCGCGCAGCACGCGCTCGGCGTCGGCGCCCTCGGGCACGCTCTCGACGTAGGAGGTCTTGATCTTGTCGCCGAATTCCTTCTCCAGCGCCAGGCGGCCCTGGTCGTGGGCAAAGGTGTAGCCGCCGTCACCGACGGGGCCCACGTAGGCGAAGGCGATCTTCAAAGGCTCGGTTGCAGCGGCAGCAGGGGCCTCGGCAACGGGAGCGGGCGCAGGCGCGGCCTCCTCCTTCTTGCCACAGCCGGCCAGCGCGGCGGCGGCCACGGCCGACAGCGCTGCCACCTTGATCAGGGAGCGTTTGTGAAGATCAGTCATCGAAGTTTCCTCAAGTGGTCCTGCGGCAGGCAGGAAGAAGGCGGTGTCCGCAGGGGCGCAGACCCGCCGCGATGGGTCCCGAGAATAAAGCAAGAATGGCGCCAGCCGGCTGCGCCAGAGCCACCAGGCATGCGGGAAAACCACATTTTGGGGGCTTTGCACAATCGTGGTGCATAGGGCGGACCCGTCTGGCGGATCGCGGCAGAAAAAAGGGCCCCGAAGGGCCCTTGTTGCATGGACTGCCGCCGGATCACTTGGCGCCCGGCACCTTGCCTTCGACGCCGTTGACGAAGAAGTTGATGCTGGTCATGAAGCCCAGGTCGCCGACCTGGCCTGCCGTCAGCACTTCCTTGCCCGCGTTGTCCTTGATGGGGCCGGTCCAGACGGCGAAGCTGCCGTCCTTCAAGCCGTCGCGTGCCTTGGCGACCTTGTCCTTGATGTCCTGGGGCACGTCGTCGGCGATCTTCACGAGGTCGATGGCGCCTTCCTTCACGCCCCACCAGAACGAGCCGCCCTGCCACTTGCCGTCCAGCGTGTCCTGGGTGACCTTGCTGTAGTAAGGCGTCCAGTCGATCACGGCCGAGCCCAGGTGGGCCTTGGGCGCGAAGGCGCTCATGTCGCCGTCCTTGCCGAAGGCGCGCGCACCGCGTTCCTCGGCCGTCTTGAGCACGGCCGGGGAGTTGGTGTTCTGGTAGAGCACGTCCACGCCGCCGTTGATCAGCGAGGTGGCGGCCTCGGACTCCTTGGGCGGGGCGAACCATTCGTTCACCCAGACCACCTTGGCCTTGATCGAGGGATCGACGCTTTGCGCGCCCAGCACGAAGCTGTTGATGTTGCGCACCACTTCAGGGATAGGCACCGAGGCCACGACGCCGATGGTCTTGGTCTTGGTCATGCCGCCGGCCACGATGCCAGCCAGGTAGGCGCCCTCGAAGGTCTTGGTGTCGTAGGTGGCCACGTTGTCGGCATTCTTGTAGCCGGTGGCGTGCTCGAACTTCACGTCCTTGAGGTCGGCCGCCACCTTCTGCACGAACTCCTGGTAGCCGAAGCTGGTCGCGAAGATCAGCTTGTTGCCCTGGCCGGCCATGTCGCGCATCACGCGCTCGGCATCGGCGCTCTCGGGCACGCTTTCGACAAAGGAGGTTTCCACCTTGTCGCCGAACTTCTCCTGGATGGCCTTGCGGCCCAGCTCATGCTGGAAGGTCCAGCCGCCGTCGCCGATGGGGCTGACGTACATGAAGCCGATCTTGAGCTTCTCGGCCGGCGCCTGCGCTGCGGGCGCGGCAGCGGGAGCCGGCGCTGCGGCCTCTTCCTTCTTGCCGCAGGCGGTCAGGGCCGCCACCGAGATGGCCGACAGGCCGATCATCTTCACAAGCGTGCTTTTGAGGCCAGGTTTCAGGGTGCGTTCGCGCAAAGCGGGCATGCGTTTGTCCTTTTGTGGTTCTGGAGGGAGAGAGAAAAAATGAAAGCGTCAGGAGCCCGGGTAGAAGGGCTTGCCCAGCGAGGCCGGCATGTTGGCGCGGATCCAGGTCGGATTGCGCGAGATCAGCACCAGCACGACGATGGTCGCCAGGTAGGGCAGCATGGACAGCAGTTGGCTGGCCACCTGCACGCCCGTGGCCTGCAAATGGAACTGCAGCATGGTCACGCCGCCGAACAGGTAGGCGCCCAGCAGCACGCGCGCAGGGCGCCAGGTGGCGAAGGTGGTCAGCGCCAGCGCGATCCAGCCCCGGCCCGACACCATGCCCTCCACCCACAGCGGCGTGTAGACGGTGGAGATGTAGGCACCGGCCAGACCGCACATGGCGCCGCCGAAGACCACGGCCGCCAGGCGGATGCGGCGCACCGGGTAGCCCAGCGCGTGGGCCGACTGGGGCGACTCGCCCACGGCGCGCAGCACCAGGCCGGCCCGGGTGCGGTAGAGGAACCAGACCAGGGCCGCCGCAATGGCCACCGCGCCATAGACCAGCGGATGCAGGCGAAACAGCGCCGTGCCCACCACGGCCAGGTCGGACAGCCAGGGCACGGCGAACTTGGGCAGCTCGGGCAGGCGTGCCTGCACATAGCCCAGGCCCAGGAAGGCCGAGAAGCCCGTGCCGAACAGCGACAGGGCCAGCCCCGTCGCGTACTGGTTGGTGTTCAGCCAGATCACCAGCACGCCGAAGATGGCGGCCAGCAGCGCGCCCGCACCCATGCCGGCCAGAAAGCCCACGGTGGTGCTGCCCGTGTGGACCACGGCGGCAAAGCCCGCGATGGCGGCGCACAGCATCATGCCCTCGGCACCCAGGTTGACGATGCCGGCCTTTTCATTGATCAGCAGGCCCAGCGCGGCCAGCGCCAGCACGGTGCCGGCGCTGAGCGTGGAGCCCAGCAGCAGTGCATAGGATTCCATCAGCGGGCCTCCTTGACGGCAGGCGCCGCTGCGGGCGGGACCACGGGCGTGCGGGACACCCAGCGCACGCGGTAGGCCACCAGCGTGTCGCAGGCCAGCAGCGTGAACAGCAGCAGGCCCTGGAACACGCCGGTCAGCGCCTTGGGCAGGCCCAGGCGCGACTGGGCGAGTTCGCCCCCGATATAGAACATGCTCATGAGAATCGCGGAAAAGATCATGCCCACGGGATGCAGGCGGCCGACGAAGGCCACGATGATGGCGGCGAAGCCGTAGCCGGCCGGGACATAGGGCGTGAGCTGGCCCAGCGGGCCGGCCACTTCCAGCGCACCGGCCAGGCCGGCGGCGGCGCCCGAGATCAGCAGCGCCGTCCACAGCGCGCGGCGCGAGGAAAAGCCCGCGTAGCGTGCGGCGGCCGGAGCCAGCCCACCGACCTGCAGCGCAAAGCCGGCGCGGGTGCGGAACAGGAAGATCCACAGCATGGCTGCCGCGGCCAGCGCCAGCAGCAGGCCGATATTGGTGCGCATGCCCTGCATCAGCTTGGGGATCTGCGTGACGCGCTCGAAGGTCTTGGTCTGCGGGAAGTTGTAGCCCATGGGGTCCTTCCACGGCCCGTAGACCAGAAAGCCCAGCACCAGGGTGGCCACGTAGACCAGCATCAGGCTGACCAGGATTTCATTGGCATTGAAGCGGTCGCGCAGCAGGGCCACGATGCCTGCCCAGACCATGCCGCCCAGCATGCCGGCCACCAGGATGGCAGGCACGATCCAGGGCCCCGTGGTCTTGTCCGCCAGCAGCGCCACGCCGCCTGCGGCCACGGCGCCGATCACGAACTGGCCTTCGGCACCGATGTTCCAGACATTGGAGCGAAAGCACACGGCCAGGCCCAGCGCGATCAGCAGCAGCGGCGTGGCCTTGACGGCCAGCTCGCCCAGCGCATAGGTGGACTTGACGGGGTCCCAGAAGAAGGCCTGCAGGCCGCGCACCGGGTCCTTGCCCAGCATCACGAACAGGCACACGCCGATCAGCACGGTGATGGCCAGCGCCAGCACGGGCGAACCGTAGGTCCACAGCTTCGAGGCCTGGGGGCGTTGCTCAAGCTTGAACATGGGCGCCTCCCCTGGCGGCATTCTGGGCGGCGTTCGGGGCGGCAGCACCGTCCCACAGGCCGCTCATCCACTCGCCGATCTGCTGCACGGTGGCATCGGCCCGCGCCACGGAGGGCGACAGCCGGCCCTTGGCCACCACATGCAGGCGGTCACATATCTCGAACAATTCGTCCAACTCCTCGCTGAGCACCAGCACGGCGCAGCCCTCGTCGCGCAATTGCAGGATGGCGCCGCGTATCTGCGCGGCCGCCCCCACGTCCACCCCCCAGGTGGGCTGGGAGATGATGAGCAGCTTGGGCCTGGCATCGATCTCGCGGCCCACGATGAATTTCTGCAGGTTGCCGCCCGACAGCGACTGCGCCGCCGCGTTGGGGCCGCCGGCCTTGACGTTGAAACGCGCAATGATGGCGCGCGCCTGCTCCTGCAGCTGGCCCATGCGAATCCAGCCGCCTTTGCCCAGCGCGGTCTTGCGCGTGAGCAGCAGGTTGTGCGCCAGGCCCATGCTGGGCACGGCACCGCGTCCAAGACGCTCCTCCGGCACGAAGTGCAGGCCCAGCGCACGGCGCCGGCCGGGGCCCAGGCGCCCCGCCTCCCGGCCGGCAATCTGCACCATTTCGGGCGCCGCGCGCGTGTCCTCGCCGGACAGCGCATACAGCAATTCCTTCTGGCCATTGCCCGAGACACCGGCGATGCCCACGACTTCGCCCGCGCGCACATCGAGGTGTATGCCCTGCAGGTCCACGCCGAAGGGCTCCGAGCGCGGCAGCGCCAGGCCCTGCACGCGCAGCACGCTGGCGCCGACCTGGGATTCGCGGTGCGTGAGTTCGGGCGGCTCCGAGCCGATCATCAGCCGCGACAGCGAGGCATTGCTCTCCACGGCCGGATTGCACACGCCGGTCACCTGCCCGCCGCGCAGCACGGTACAGGCCGTGCACAGCGAGCGGATCTCGTGCAGCTTGTGGCTGATGTAGAGGATGGAGCAGCCCTCGGACGCCAGGCGGCGCAGCACCACGAAGAGCTTCTCCACCGCCTGCGGCGTGAGTACCGAGGTGGGCTCGTCAAGAATGAGCACGCGCGGGTGTGTGAGCAGGGCGCGGATGATTTCCACGCGCTGCATCTCGCCCACGCTCAGCGTGTGCACGGGGCGGTGGGGATCGACCTCCAGCCCGTAGTCATGCGCCGTGGACTCGATGCGCTGTACCACCTCGGCCAGCGGCAGGCTCTTGTCCAGGCCCAGCCAGACGTTCTCGGCCACGGACAGCGTGTCGAACAGGCTGAAATGCTGGAACACCATGGCGATGCCCAGCTGGCGCGCCTCCTGCGGGTTGCGGATGTGAACCGGCTTGCCATCGACCTCGATGCGGCCCTCGTCGGGCTTGACGGCGCCGTAGATGATCTTCATCAGCGTGGACTTGCCGGCGCCGTTCTCGCCCAGGATGGCATGCACTTCGCCGGCGCCCACGGTCAGCGAGATGCCGTTGTTGGCCACCACCGCCGGATAGCGCTTGGTGATGCCTGTCAGCTGAAGCCGCGGCGGCGCTGCTGCTGGCAGGGGGACTGTATCGGGGGGATTCATGGCTGGGATTGTCTTTCAATTTCTGCAACAAACTGGAACACAAGTCCTTGAAACCGCCTCGGCGGCCCTCATATCGGCCATCACTTTGTTCACCCAAAAGGCGGTTCCTGTCGCCGTCGCCTAGCGGGCACGGGACATCAGCGCCACCTGCCGTACGGCATCGCGCAGCCAGCGCGTGGACGCGCCCATGTGCGTGCGGGCATGCCACAGCTGGTAGTACACCAGCGGCGCAAACTCCACCGGGCAAGGCAGGATCACCAGGGGCAGGCGCTGGCTGAAGCGCTCGCAGAACAGCCGCCCCGTGGTCAGCACCAGCAAGCTGGTGGCCACGATGTCGGGAATCAGGCTGAAATGCGCGCAGCGCGCCGCCACCTGGCGCTGCAGGCCCATGCGGGAGAGCTGGTCGTCGATCACGCCGCGCGCGCCCGGGTAGGTGGGCGTGGGCGCGATGTGCTCGGCCTCCAGCCACTGGGCCACGTCCCAGCCGCGTCGCACGGCCGGGTGCTGGGGGCTGACCAGGCAGACCACCTCGTCCTCGAACAGGCTGGCCATGTGCAGGCCCTGCGGCGGCTCGGGCCAGTTGCCGATCACCACGTCCACATCGCCCTGGGCCAGTTGCACCTCGTAGTGCGCGTCGCCGTTGAGGGCCAGGATTTCCACGGGGCAGCCGGGCGCCTCGGTCTTGAGATGGGCCACCAGGCGCGGCAGGAACAGCGGGTCCAGGTAGTCGCTGGCGGCGATGCGGAAGGTGCGCGTGGAGGTGCGGGGATCGAAATGGCGCGCATCGCTGAACAGGCCTTCGGCCGCGCGCAGGATGTCGGCCGCCGGCTGCACCATGCGCAGCCCGGCCTCGGTGGGCTGCATGTGCGCGCCCGAGCGCACCAGCAGCGAATCGCCGGCCAGGTCGCGCAGGCGCTTGAGCGCGGCGGACACCGCCGGCTGGTGCATGCCCAGGCGCAATGCGGCACGCGAGACGCTGCGCTCGGTCAGCACCGTGTGCAGCACCCGTATCAGGTGCAGATCAATCTTGTCGAACAGGGCCTGGTCGCGCATGTAGCGAAGCAATCAGCGAAAAAAAGAGCGGTCGCGCCGGGGACGCGCCGCAGGTCATGGGGAGCCCGCAGCGTAACCCAGCCATGACCCCCGCCAGCTAGATACAAGCACCAAGAATGCCCTGGGCAGGGGCGGTTAAACACTTGTGCACGCAGCACATGCAATATGCGAGCCAGTCGCCGGCAAACCATTGTCCAAACCTATACAGACTTTCAGACTGTTAGCGTGATTCAATGAAATCGCTTCAAAAGGAAGTGGATTGCAGGAGACAAGACGATGAAACAGCCAACCCCTTTTTCGGGCATGGTGGCCGCAGCCACGCTCGCCAGTGTGCTGACCGCCTGCGGCGGCAGCGGTGATTCAGGCCTGGGTGTCATCGAGATACGCAGCCTGTCCAACCGGGCCGACATGATCAGCGACGGCAATGCCTATATTGAAATTGTGCTGCCCAAGGGCAGCCCGCCCGGTGCGCTGAAGGTGGCGCTCAATGGCACGGATGTCACCGCCCGGTTCGCCCAGCGCGCCAATGGCCGGATTCTGGGCCGGGTCGAGGGATTGAGGGTGGGCGCCAACATCCTCACCGCCACGGCGGCCGGCAGCGCGAGGGCACAGCTGGACATCACCAACCATGGCCGGGGCGATCCCATCTTCGCCGGGCCGCAGACCGCGCCGTGGATCTGCGCCACGCGCAATGGCGCGCAAGCCACCGTTTCCGTGCCCGGCACGGCACTTTCGGCGACCGTGACCACGCGCGTCAGCGGTCTCGATACCGATCCGGTGGATGTCCAGTGCAATACCAGGACCCAGTACACCTACTACTACATGCCCAAGGCCAGGCAGGGCAGCGCCTGCACGATGGGTCCGGCAGGCGCTACGCCCTGTCATGTGGCCTACGACCCATCGCAGCGCCCGGCCGACAGCGAGATCGCCGACTTCACCAACGACCGCGGAGATACGGTCAAGCACCTGCTGCGCCTGGAAACTGGCGTCATGGGCCGCGGCACCTACCAGATCCTGGCCTACCATGACCCCGCGCTTGCCTGGACGCCCTGGGAGCCGCAAAAGGGATGGAACGGCAAGGTGCTGTGGCGATTCGGCGCAGCCGCTTCCGGCAATCGCTTCCAGGAGCCGGCGGTCAACCTCCTCGACCAGTTCAGCGGCAGCCTGCCGTTCGACCCCAACGCGCTCGCGGCAGGCCACATGGTCGTGAAAGCCATGCTGACCAACCACCTGCACAACAACAACGAGTTGCTGGCCGCCGAGAACATGATGCGCATCAAGGAGCACCTGATCGAGAACTACGGTGAAGTGCGCTACACCATGGGCGACGGCGACTCGGGTGGCTCCATGATGCAGACAGTGATCGCCTCCGCCATGCCGGGTCTGCTGCAGGGCATACAGACGGGGCTGAGCTATCCCGATGCGGTGTCCACCTGGATGGAAACACGCGACTGCGGCCTGCTGTCCAACTACTACAGGACGGCCGCAGGACAGGCACTGAGCGACACCGCGAAGGCCGCCATCAATGGCCATCCGGCCAGCTACTGCGACAAATGGGTAGGGAGCTTCATCGCCCCCCAGAACCCCCGGCTGCCCGACAACTGCGGCGTGGGCTTTCCCGCCTCCATCGTCTACGACCCGCGCACACGCGGCCAGGGCGTGCGCTGCTCGATCCACGACATGCTGGTCCCGGTGTTCGGGACGTTCAAGGACACCGACGGCCACACCAAGCCGCAGCTGCCGTATGACAACACGGGCCTGCAGTACGGACTCAAGGCACTGCAGTCGGGCGCCATCGACGCGGAGGCTTTCGTGCAGCTCAACGAAGGCATCGGCAGCTACACCAACGACATGGACTGGACCGGCGGCACTGCGTCCAGGCCGGCAGCCCGCGAGCGGGCCGTGGCCAGCCTGCTGCCCAGGCTCTACAGCAGTGGCCTCACCAGCAACGGCAGGAACCTGTCCCAGGTGGCCATCATTGACTTGCGGCCCGAGGGCGGCAGCGACATCCACATGACCTGGCGCAGCCTGCAGCAACGCGCACGGCTGGATGCCGCCAACGGCCACCATGACAACCACGTGATCCGCGCCAGCAAGGGCATGGTCCCGCTGCTGATCGCCCCTGCCATGCGACGCGAGGCCTTTGTCATGATGGACCGCTGGCTGACCGCCGTGGAGCGCGACACCACCGGCGCGGCGCTGGCACAGAAAGTGGTGCGCAACAGGCCTTCGGATGTCAGGGATGGATGCATCGCCGCAACGGGAGCCGCCCCTTCGGATCTCGACAAAGTCCTGGCCCTGGACGACCCAGCCTGTCCCCTCAAGCCGACCCTGTCGCCACGCCAGGTGGCCGGAGGTCCGCTCGCGGAGGACATCTACCAGTGCCAGCTCAAGCCCCTTTCGTTCACCAGCCCGGAGTACGCCGGCATCACCTTCAGCCCGGCACAGCAAAAGCGCCTTGCCGCAGTGTTTGCGGCAGGAGTGTGCGACTGGAGCCAGGCCGGAACGGGCCAGAGCCAGGAGGCGGCCTTCCTGACCGATTTCAGTGCCGGCCCGGCGGGCACCAAGGCGGGGCCTGCGCCGGTCTCGCGCAACGATTGAGCTGCACCCTGCGCGAAGTCCCGCAGGGGTCCGGGGGCCGGTGATCAGGGTTTGCAGCGTGCCAATCCAGGCAATGAAGCAGCAGACCTTCATTGAAGATTTGCATCAAGCACCATGCATCCGCCCACGATCAACGCCGTCCTCAAGTCCGCGCCCTTTGCGCCCCACCTGAGCAGGGCCCACCTGCTCAGGTTGCGGCGGGAGGTGCTGTTGCGGCACATACCGGCCGGCGCCCCGCTTTGCCACAAGACGCACCGGGCCGGCCACTGGGCCGGCATCGTCCAGGGAGCGGTCAAGATCCATGCGCTGTCGCCTACCGGGCGCAGCACCACGCTGGCCACCTTTACCCCGGGTTGCTGGTTCGGCGAGGGCACACTGCTCAAGCACGAATGCTGGCCGTTCGACGCGACGGCGATCGAGGATACGCTGGTGGCACTGATGCCGGCCAGCACCTTTCACTGGCTGCTGGAGCGCAGCCTCGGCTTCAACCGCTTCCTGCTGGACCAGCTCAATGCGCGCCTGGGCCAGTTCATCGGCCGCTGCGAGCATGCGCGGCTGCACCATTCCAGCCGCCATGTGGCGCACTGCATCTCGGAGCTGACCGATTCGAGGCTGTATCCGGACACCGGCAACCGGCACCTGGGCATGTCGCAGGAGGAGTTGGCCAGCCTGGCCGGCGTGTCGCGCCAGATCGTCAATCGCACCCTGGGAGAGCTGGAGGACATCGGAGCGGTCCGCGTCTCCTATGGGGCATTGACCCTGATCGATCCGGAGGGACTGCGGCGCTTCAGCGAATCCTTCGAATGAGGCGCGGCCCCGGCGCTCATGCGGCCTCCAGCACCTCGACGCGGTTGCGGCCCTTGCGCTTGGCCGCATAGCAGGCCATGTCGGCCGAGCGCAGCGCGCTGCTGACCGTGTGCTGGCGGGCATCGAGCACCACCATGCCGACGCTGGCGCCCATCAGGTAGCGCTGGCCCTCGTGCGCGCCTTCCCAGTCCTGCACGGCCATGCACAGGCTCTGCGCCAGCAGCATGCCCTGCTCGGCCGGGACGCCGGCCAGCAGCACGGCGAACTCGTCGCCGCCCAGGCGCGCCACCCAGCCCAAGGGCCGCACCACGCTGTCGATCAGCCGGGCCATGTGGCACAGCACCTCGTCGCCGGCCGCATGACCTCCCTGCTGGTTGACGTGGGCGAAGTGGTCCAGGTCCAGGAACAGGATCACGCCATGGTGCGGCATGGGAGAAATGGCGACTTCGACCGCGGCCGTGGCCACGGCAGCAACCTCGGCGTCGGCTTGCGAGGAGGAGGCCTCTTCCTGCAGCGCCTCGGCGGGCAGGCGCTGGGCGGCGCTGCATTCCTGCAGCCATTCATGCAGGCGCATGGCAAAGGCCTCGCGGTTGGGCAGCAGGGTCAGCGGATCGTGCATGGCCTTCCAGCCCGGCTGCTCGCGCACCAGGCGCTGCATGGTCACGTCCTCGACCACCCAGACCAGGGTGGGATCGGCCGGCACCACGGCGCGTGGCTCCAGGCCGCGCTGCAGGCGCTGCAGGCTCTGGCCGTGCAGGCGCACCCAGATGGGGCGGCCGTCCTTGCGGACAAAGCACTGCTCGCTGTCGAACTGGCCGTACATGTCCAGGTCCTTGCGCACACGCTCCAGCAACTGTGCGTGCGCAGCGTCGGAGGCGCACAGCTGGCGTATCGCCTGCCCCTGCAGTTCGCGCGGCGGATATCCCAGCATGCGCGCGGCCTGCAGGCCCACCAGCTCCAGATGCGCCGCATGCGTGACCACCAGGCCCACGGGCGCGTAGTCCATCAGCGTTTGCAGCTGCAGTTGCAGCCGGCCGACTTCGTGGGCCTGGTCCTGGCCCATCTGGCCCAGGCGGTGCAGGGCCTGCCACAGCGTGGAGGCCTCTCCCCAGGCATGGGTCCAGGGCATGCGCCAGCCGCCTTCCTCGGCATGGCCTGGCGCAGGCTCCGGCGCGGGATCGGGCTCTTCGGCCATCAGCCGCCCCTGGCTCGCCAGCCATTGGCGTGCACTGCGATGCAAGGCGGCCATGGGTTCGGTGACCAGGATCAGCAGCAGCACCAGCAGCGCGGTGACCCCCGCGACGGCTGCCAGCAGCCACCAGAGCACGCGCGGCGCCAGGCTGGGCGCAATGGCTTCCTCGGGCGTGATCCTGACCACCAGCCACTGCGGCAGCGGCATGCCGGCCGTCGTCACCAGGTAGCCGGCGCGGCGTTGGGTATCGGGGCCCACCTGCAGGCCGCCGGCGGAAGGGTCCTGCAACCAGTCCGCGCCCAGTCCGGGCTCGGCCTCGGCGCGCGCCGTCCAGCGCGACGGATCGGAGTGGGCCAGGATCTGCCCGTCGCGCTGCATGACCAGCAGCCGCCCGGCGGAGCGCGAAGGGTCGATGCCGGGCGGCAGCAGCGCCTGGCCGGACATGCGCACGCCCGCCGAAAGCACGCCGCTGACCGTGCCGTTGCCGGTGCGCAGCGGCACGGCGTACAGCAACTCCATCATTGCGGGATCGGCCCCCTTGCGGACCATGGTGGAGACCACGGGCTTGCCATCGGCCAGGCTGCGCCGCATCACGTCGCGCACGCCTTCGTCCAGATCGACCAGGGGTTCGGAGCGGCCGCCGCGCAGGCTCAATTGCAGTTGCCCACGCGCATCGGCCAGCTGCAATGTGTCGAACAGCCGCACGGATGCGTCTCCGCGCAGCATCTCGCCCATCAGGCGGCTGGGGTCGCCGCCCTGGTCGGCCATGCCCTGGGCCAGCACCCACAGCAGGCGCTGCTGCTGCTCCAGCCGCGAGGCCAGCATGCGCGCCACGGTATCGACCTCGTCGGCCTGCCGGGCCATGGCGCGCTCCAGCGTCTGCTGGCGCATGCTGTGCGATACCCACCAGGCACTGCCCAGGCCCACCACAAGCACGGCCGCCGCGGCCAGCGCCAGCACCGTGCAGCGCATGGCGCCCCAGCCTGTGGACGCGCGCGGCCACGAGGGCGAGTCCGGCACCTGCGGAGCATCCTGGGATGCCAGCAGCGCCTGGAAAAAGGGGGATCGACGGGCGTCCAGTGACATGACGCCCTCAATATATGCAGACCCGAAAGCCGTCCCACTGGGTGGAACCCGCGAACCAGTGGATACCCCGCCCCGCAAGTCCCGGCGCTTGCAGGCCGGCACCCGTCAGCGGCGTGGGAATCAGCCTACCGCCAGCACCTCGAGCGCCGCAGGCTTGGGCAGATCGATGACATTGCCCCGGCCCGCGATGAGTCCATGTTCACGCAACTGGCGCAGGACGCGCGAGAAGGTCTCGGGCGCAATGCCGAGCTGGGCGGCGATCAGCCGCTTGCGCAGGTGCAGCGTCACGCGCAGGCCCCCGGCCTCGTGCGGCATGGCATGGCGCAGCAGCCACTGTGCACAGCGTGCCTCGGCATCCTTGGACAGGCGGCTCACGGCCAGCTCGGTCTGGGCGCAGTAGGCCTGGGCCATGTCCTGCAGCAGTTGCTGGGCGGGAGAAGGCAGTTGCGAGACGGCCTGCAGGAAGTCGGCCTGGGGCAACTGCTGCACGCGGACATCGCTGTCGGCCAGCATGTCCAGGCTGCTGCCGCGCCGCTGCAGCACAAAGGCCGCATCCAGCCAGGCCGGCCCCTCCACCACACCCAGCTGGTGGCGCATCTGCCCACCCTGGCCGATGCCCAGGAGCACGCGACCGCGTTCCAGATACATCACCGTATCCGGCGACTGCCGACGCAGCCTGAGCCAGGTACCCGCGGCCAACACCTGGGCGGAACCCGGCGCGAAGGCGAAAGCTTGCAAGGAAGACAGGGCGAACATGCACGCAACTTTGCCGGCTTTGCAGCCGCCGCGTTTTGAGCCACGTCAATCGGCCGCCAGCACGCACGCCGACAGGCGGCATACTTGTCACAAGTATGTCACCAATGAAACGTAATGTATCCAACTGAAAAGTTGAGCCCATGATCGATCCCCAGATGCTCGCCAGCCTGCCCGCTGCGGCGGCCGTGCTGTCGGCCGCAGTGCGGTCCGGTGCAGGCCCCGTGGCACAGCTCATGCGCGCGGGCGGCCTGTACTGTGTCTTCCAGCCGCTGGCCGACTTGCGCAGCGGCAGCATCTATGCGCATGAGGCGCTGATCCGCGGCCCCCGGGGCATGCCGTTGCACACGCCCGACGCCTTGCTCAAGGGCGCTGCGGCCGAGGGCATTCTTCGGGAATTCGAGCTGCTGGCGGTCTGCGTGGCGCTGCAGGACTGGGGCCGCCAGGGCGCGCCGGGCCGGCTGTTCGTCAACCTCAGCGCCCAGGCGCTGGTGCAGGCCGTGGGTGTCTGCGGCCCCGGCATGGTCGGGGACACGGTGCGCGGCTTCGGCGTGCAGGCGCGGTCCCTGGTGGTGGAGATCACCGAGCACGACCATGTGACCGACATGCCCGCCGTCTGCGCCGCCGTCAAGGCCGTGCACGCCACGGGCGCGCGCCTGGCGCTCGACGACTTTGGCGACGGCCGCTCCAGCCTGCGCCTGTGGTCCGAGGCCAAGCCGGACTTCGTCAAGATCGACAAGTACTTCATCCACCAGATCGAGCAGCGCCCGGCCACGCTGCAGCTGCTGCAGGCCATCAAGGGCATTGCCGAGGTCTTCGGAACCACGCTGATCGCCGAAGGCATAGAGACCGAGGACGAGCTGCGCACCCTGCGCGACCTGGGCATTGCGTACGGCCAGGGATGGCTGCTGGGCCGGCCCGCCGAAGCCGCCCAGCCGCAGATCAGCCCGCAGGCGCTGAGCGTGGCGCAGGACCCGCGCGTGGCCGTGCTGCCCCACCAGGGCCACAGCGCCCGCCCGGGCGTGCTGCGCAACCTGATGGTGATGCAGGCGCCCTGCGTGGCACCGGCGGCCAGCAACGACGAGGTGGCCGAGCTGTTCCAGGCCGGGCAGCAGCTGCACGCCATTGCCGTCGTGGAGGCCGGCCGGCCGCTGGCCCTCATCAACCGCCAGCAGTTCATGAACCACTACGCCACGCTGTACTTCCGTGAAGTCCACGGACGCAAGCCCTGCCTGGCCTTTGCCAACGTGCAGCCGCGCATCGTGGAGCTGGACTGCGATGTGGACCAGCTCGTCGGCATCCTGACCTCGCAGGACCAGCGCTACCTGAGCGACGGCTTCATCGTCACCGACAACGGCCGCTATGTGGGCCTGGGCACGGGCGAGCAGCTGGTGCGCCGCGTGACCGAGGCCCGCATCGAGGCCGCGCGCCACGCCAACCCGCTGACCTTCCTGCCCGGCAACATCCCCATCAGCCTGCACATGCAGCGCCTGCTGGACAGCGGCGCCGGCTTCGTGGCCTGCTACGCCGACCTCAACCACTTCAAGCCCTTCAACGACCACTACGGCTACTGGCGCGGCGACCAGATGATCCGCCTGGTGGCGCGGCTGGCCGTGGCGCACTGCGATGCGCGGCGCGACTTCGTGGGCCATGTGGGCGGGGACGACTTCATGCTGCTGCTGCAAAGCGAGGACTGGCAGCGGCGCTGCGAGGACATCGTCGGCGCCTTCGCAGGCGAGGCGCGCCAGCTGTTCGACGACCAGGCGCGCGAGGCCGGCGGCATCTGGGCCGAGGACCGCCACGGCATCCGGCGATTCTTTGCCTGCACCACGCTGTCCATCGGCGTGGTGCGCGTCGCGCCGGGCAGCCTGCTGGCACCCGAGGACATCGCCAACCTCGCGGCCCTGGCCAAGCAGCAGGCCAAGGCGCAAAGCCTGCCGGGGCGCGGCGCCATCGCGCTGCACACGCCGCACGATGAAGCGCGGCATCCGGCCCTGTACGGCGCCGCAGCGGCCTGGCCTGCCTGAAACAAGAAGCCCGCAGGCTCTTGCGAGACTGCGGGCGGGTGGTTGGCAGCGCATGGGCGCGGCAGGATGATCAGTTCACCGATGCACCCGATTCGTACCAGCGCTTGACCATGCCGCGCTCGTCATCGCTCAGGGCGCCCGGATTGCCGAAGGGCATCTTGCGCAGCTGCACCACCTGCTGGTAGATCTGCTGGGCATGGGCCTTGACCTGCTCGGGCGAGTCCAGGCGCACATTCTTTTGCTGCAGGGCGGCACCGTGGCAGACCACGCAATGCTGCTGCAAGAAGGGCGCGAGCTGGGCATAGCCGACGGCGCCGTCGGCAGGAGCGGCGGCAGCCGGGGACGCAGGGGCAGCAGGCGCAGCCGGCGCTGCCGTGTCACCACCGGGAGCCGCTGCTGCGGGCTCGGTCGTTGCGGCAGGCGACTGCACGGCGGCGGGAGCCGGCGCAGGCGCTGCGGCAGGCGCCGGCGCGGGCTTGAGCCAGACGGCCGTGCCGATCAGCACCAGCACGCCGACCAGGGCGTAGGGCCAGGGATGGGCATTGCGGCCCAGCTTGAAGCCGTGGCGCATCACGAAGAACTGGCGGATGGCAGCGCCTGCGAACATCATCAGGATCAGCACCAGCCAGTTCAGCTCATGGCTGTACAGCCAGCCGTAGTGGTTGGACAGCATGGCGAACAGCACCGGCAGCGTGAAGTACGTGTTGTGCACGCTGCGCTGCTTGCCGCGCTTGCCGTGGATGGGGTCCACGGGCTGGCCTTCCTTCAGGGCCTTCACCACCGTGCGCTGGCCGGGGATGATCCAGAAGAACACGTTGGCGCTCATCGAGGTCGCCAGCATGGCGCCCATCAGCAGGAAGGCGGCCTGGCCCGGGAAGATGTGGCAGGCCAGGAAGGCCGCGATGCACACCAGCACCAGCACCATGGCGCCCACCGTGGCGTCGCCGTTCTTCTTCTGGCCGAAGACGCGGCAGATGCCGTCGTACAGCAGCCAGAACACGACCAGGAAGGCCAGGGCCGAGGCAATGGCCGCAGCCGAGCCCATGGCGTTGGGATCGGCCGGATTGACGAGGTAGATCTTGGCGTTCCACAGGTACGACACCGTCAGCAGCGCAAAGCCGCTGAGCCAGGTGGTGTAGCTTTCCCAGTAGAACCAGTGCAGGTGGTCCGGCAGCTTGGGCGGGGAGACATTGAACTTGACGGGGTGGTAGAACCCACCGCCGTGCACGGCCCAGAGTTCGCCGCTGACGCCCTGCTTCTTGAGATCGTCATCGACGGGCGGCGTCAGGCTGCTGTCGAGGAAGACGAAATAGAAGGAGGAACCGACCCAGGCGATGGCCGTAATGACGTGGAGCCACCGCAACAGCAGGTTGGCCCAGTCGAGAATGTAGCTTTCCATAGCTCTCAACCTTGGCAGCGTGGGGGCCGCCGGTGTTCAACCTGCTCACCACTGCGGGCGCTCTGAGCAGAAGAAAAAGGCCGCGCACCCGGTAGATATACCGCCGGTGCACCGCTGCGACCATTTCGTAGACACAAAGTGTATGCAATTTTTCGCCAGCCCATCGGCTTGCGCAGCATCAATTCACTAGAGATTTCCCTGATTCCGCGTAGGCGCGGCGCTGCGCCGCTGCAGAAGCTGCGCCGCCACGGCCACCGCGATCACCTCGGGCTCCTTGCCCTTGATGCCGGGCACGCCGATGGGGCAGGTCACATGGTCCAGCTCGGCATCGCTGAAGCCGCGCTCGCGCAGCCTGCGCCGGAAGGTGGCCCATTTGGTGGCGCTGCCGATCAGGCCCACATAGGGCAGATCGCCGTGCTGGCGCTGGCGGCCCAGGCATTGGGCGACCACCTCCAGGTCCTCGGCATGGCTGAAGCTCATGATCAGCACCTGGGAGCCTGCAGGCAGATCGGCCACGGCCGATTGCACGGGGTCTGAATACTCGCACTGCACGAGCTCGTGCTCCTCCTCGGGGAAGACCGAATCGCGGCTGTCCACCCACATCACGCGGTAGGGAAGATTGCACAGCAGGCGCACCAGCGCATGGCCGACGTGGCCTGCGCCGAACAGGGCCACGCAGTCGCGCGGCGGCTGCAGCCGCTCGCGCAGCATGTCCATGCGGCCCTGGGGCACCAGCACGAACCTCAGCATCACCACGCCGCCGCAGCACTGGCCCAGGCTGGGGCCCAGCGGATAGCGGTGCTGGTGCTCGGTGGCGACCTGGCCGCCCTGGCTACCCTGCTCGCCAGGCGTTGCCCAGCCGCGCAGCAGGCTGCGGGCCCTGTCGATGGCATCGAACTCCAGGTGCCCGCCGCCGATGGTGCCGGCCACGCGGTCGGCGAAAACCGCCATCCAGGCGCCGCGCTCGCGCGGCACGGAGCCTCGCGAGTCCATCACTTCGACCCAGCACAGCGGCCCCTGCGCAAGGCCCTGCTCGACTTTGTTGAACGTGTCACTCCACATGGGCGCACCTGACAGCCCGTCGTGGCGCCTGCGGGCTTCGTTGGAATTTGTTGCGGGATTGTCCGCTGCGGCACTTGAGTTTTGCGCTCCGACTGCCGGTGCCGCAGTGTTTCAGGATACGCTCGCAATCATGCCCGATTCCCCTGATTCCACGCAGCACAGTTCCGTGCAAAAGCCACGTTCCGGCCGCCCCTGGCTGTGGGCCGGCCTGATGGCCGCCATTGCCTCCCTGGTCACGGCCTGCAAGTCCCCGCCCGGCCCCGGCCCGCGCCCCGACGACGTCAGCTCCAGCGCACAGCTGCAGTACCGCAAGGTGGCCGCCAACCATCTGTACGCGCGCAATGCCGATCGCATCTACAAGGGCCAGTTGCCGCCCATGCTCTACGCGATCGGCGTGCTCCAGGTCCAGATCGACCGCAACGGCCAGGTCCAGCGCCTGCACTGGATGCGCGCGCCCGGCCATGCCCCCGAGGTGGTGAGCGAGATCGAGCGCCTGGTGCGCGCCGCCGCGCCGTTCCCCGCTCCTGCCGGCGCCGCCCGCATCACCTATACCGATACCTGGCTTTGGGACAAGTCCGGCCGCTTCCAGCTCGACACGCTGACCGAGGGCCAGCTCTGAGCCTCAGGCCGCTGCGCACGGCTGGCCGTCGGCGAAGCTTCGGGCGCTTCTGAGCAGGCAGGTCACGGCATAGAGCACCAGATCGTCCGGTGCGTCATCGTTCACGCGATCGATGACCTCGATGGCATAGCCCAGGTCCTGCGACAGCTGCGGCAGCACGCCTGCCGAGCGGCCGCCGGCCTGCAGGCCGGCCACCGCCTGGTCAGCGCTGGCGTGGTAGCCACGCAGCAAATCACGCGCGGCACACACCATGGCCGAGCCGGCGCGTTCGGCATGCAGCTCCAGCACGCCCAGGGCCGCTCCCATATGGCACAACGCATCCACCGCCAGCACCTCCTGGTGCTGCGGTGAGGGTTCCTGATGGCTGTGGCCCGATTGCTTCACTGTCTTCATGGCATCCCTTGCGCGGGACCGTGCTGGTCCCGAAGCAACAATACCTATCAGGTCCCTTGCAGTCAATACCTTTCCGGTCCATGATTGCCGGCGATGAAACAGACCGATCCTCAGTACAAGCTGCGCCTGCCGCAGGAACTCAAGGACCTCGTCGAGGAGGCAGCCAAGCGCACCGGCCGTTCCATGAACGCCGAAGTCGTGGCCCGGCTGCAGACCACGTTCGAGGCCCCCCTGCTGGGCCGCCTGTCGGCCTCGACGGACCCTTCGCTGGAATGCGAAGAGCCCGTGAGCATCTACGACATCAAGATGAGCGCCGAAGCCGTGGAGCGCATCGAAAAGCGCCTGGAACGCATAGAGCAGGCCGTGCTCGCGCCCGCTGCGCCGCAATCCGCCAGTGAAGACGGCGCAACCGGCGGCGCCTGATCCGCCCGCACAAAAGAAAACCGGCCCGCAGGCCGGTTTCGTTCAAAGGCCCCTCAGGGCCGGGATCATTCGACCACCTTGGTGATCTTCGAGCCCTGCAGCGACACGCCGGCTTCCAGGCCCGCGTTGGTCAGCACGTAGCTGGTGACGGGGCCCTGGGCGGTCGTGGTGTCCACGCTGCCATTGGCGCCCACCTTGCCTGCGGCCACCGTGGCATCGGCGCCCACGGACCAGCCGTCGCTGGCCAGGAACTTGTCCAGCGCTTCCTGGGTGTTGAACACATAGATCACAGCCTTGGACTGGCCGCCTGCCTGCCAGCCCACCGAGGCGCCCGTGGTGCTGTAGAAGCCCTTGTTCTGGCCGCCGACGCGCAGCACGCCGCGGCCATGCTCCACACCGATGACGAAACTGCCGCCGATCACCGAGGGGAAGATCAGCACGCCCTTGGAGCGGGCCACCATTTCCTTGGAGCCCGGCGCCGTCTGGTACAGCCGCTCCAGCGCAGCGTTGGCGCGCGCATTGACGGTGGTGGAATCAGCACGCGGCGCGGACTGGGTTTCCGGCTTGGTGGTGGTGCAGCCGACCATGGCCACGCTGCCGGCCGCCAGTGCAGTGGCCATCACGACGGTACGCAAAGAAAACTGACGCATGGGAAAACCTGCCTTTCTTGATTGGACGTTTTGGGGAGACCCCATCGGTTCATTGGATTGATCACCTTGCCTCCCGGTCCCGGGCACCCCTACCAGTGCTCGCAAACCGCTTCGGAGACAGGCTGGGGACGATGCTAGGCCGCTTTGCGGTACTTGTGATGAGACATGTCACAAGTTGCGCCATAGGACTACAGGCCCGCAGGAAATGTCTGAAAATCCCGTTCCGGGCCGCCACAGCCGACACCGAAAGCCCGCTGATGCCAGAATGCACCCACAGCAATACCCGGCCCACCGGGCCCATCCACATCGAGGGAGTTCATGAAGTTCTGGAGCCACTTTCACCATCCCCAGGCAGCCATGGTGCTGTTGCGCGTCACGCTTGCGGTCCTGCTGCTTTTTCATGGCTGGGCCAAGATCCGCTACGGCATAGGCAGCATCGAGCGCATGGTGGAGTCCGCGGGCGCGCCGGGCTGGCTGGCCTATGCGGTGTATCTGGGTGAGGTGGTGGCGCCGCTGCTGCTGCTGGTGGGCCTGTGGGTGGTGCCCGCGGCGCTGGTGATTGCGGTCAACATGATCGTGGCCTTCGCGCTGGTGCACACGGGCCAGGTGATGCAGCTGCACAGCTCGGGAGGCTGGGCGCTGGAGCTGCAGGCCTTCTTCTTCATCTCGGCCCTGGTCGTGGCCATGGGGCATTCCAAGGGCAAGTAGGCCGCACGCTTGCTGGAGATGCAAAAGCAACGGCCCGCAATGCGGGCCGTTCGTCATTTCAGGTTTCACTCCAGGCCATCCCCCGACAGCCTGCGCCTGCAGTCCAGGGCTCAGGAGCCCCGGTACGTCGAATAGCTCCAGGGGCTGACCAGCAGGGGCACATGGTAATGCTGGTCGGCATGGGCCACGCCGAAGTCCAGGCTCACCTTGTTGAGGAAGTTGGGCTCGGGCAGTTGCACGCCACGGGCCTTGAAGTAGGCCGCCACGTCGAAGGTCAGCCGGTAGGTGCCGGCCCTGAGGCTGTTGTTGTCGAACAGCGGCGCATCGGTGCGGCCGTCGTGGTTGAGCACCAGGCTCTTGATCAGCGTGGCCTGGTCGCCATCGGTGGAATACAGCGCGACAGCCATGCCGGCTGCGGGGCAGCCATTCATGGTGTCGAGGACGTGGGTGCTCAGGCCCATGGAAATCTCCTGTGCGGCGGGAGCTGGCCCGCCCGGTTGTCATTGGTTGGTCGATGCACGAAGCGCGGCGCGCGACAGCACTCGCGGCCCCCTCGTGCATTCGCAAAGTGTATACAGTTTTTGTACGCCCTTGAAGTGCGCCATGCAGCTCGAGCCTAGGCAGATACCCGCACTTTCGGCGTCGGCAGCGGCCCGTGGGCAGGCCTGCAACGCCATGCTTCTACACTGTGGTCCGCCGCCGCCCCGGCTGCAGGCCCTGCGGCCATCGCATACCGGGCGGCAAAGGACTTTCGCTCATTTCAACGGTTCCACTGTTTCATCTGCCAAGGAGATACCGATGCCATTTCGCTCCCCCTTGCTGGCAACCAGCCTGGCGCTGGCCATTGCCAGCCTGGCCGCCTGCAGCAGCACACAGCCGCCCGCGGCCTCGGCGCCGCCAGCGCCGGTGGCCGCAGCACCTGCACCGGCGGCAGCGCCCATCACGCAAAGCAATGCAGCCCAGGCGGCCAGTGCAGCCTATGACTTCGACATGGATGTATTCCATCCCGTCGTGGCCAGGAACGGCATGGTGTCCAGCGAGCAGGAGCTGGCCTCGCGCATCGGCCTGCAGATCCTGAAGTCGGGCGGCAATGCGGTGGATGCCGCCGTGGCCATGGGCTTTGCGCTGGCGGTGGCCCTGCCCAATGCCGGCAACATCGGCGGCGGCGGTTTCATGATCGTGCACGACGCCAAGAGCGGCAAGAACATTGCGCTGGACTTCCGCGAGGTCGCACCCTCCAAGGCCACGCGGGACATGTACGTGGGCGCGGACGGCAAGGTCATCGACGGCAAGTCGCTGTACACCCACTACGCCGTGGGCGTGCCCGGCACCGTGGCCGGCATGGAGCATGCATTGAAGAAATGGGGCTCTCTGCCGCTGTCCACGGTGATTGCGCCATCCGTGAAGCTGGCCGACAAGGGCTTTACGGTCAGCGAGACCCTGGCCAAGATCCTGGAGCAGGAAAAGAAGAACATGGGCCAGTGGCCCGCCACCCAGGCCATCTTCTGGAGCAACGGCGAACCCCTCAAGCGCGGCGACCGCCTGGTGCAAAAGGACCTGGCGCAGTCGCTGCGCCTGATCGGGCAGCAGGGCTCCAAGGTGTTCTACGAAGGCGCCATTGCCCGCAAGCTCGCGGCCGAGATGGCGCCGCATGCGGGCGCCCTGTCGCTGCAGGATCTCAAGAACTACAAGGTGGTCGAGCGCGAGCCCGTGCGCGGCACCTATCGCGGCTACGAGATCGTGACCATGCCGCCTCCGTCCTCCGGCGGCGCCCACCTGATCCAGATCCTCAACATGATGGAACGCTGGCCCATGAACCAGTGGGGCGCCAACAGCGCACAGAGCATCCACTACATGGCCGAAGGCATGAAGCTGGCCTATGCCGACCGGGCCGAATACCTGGGCGACCCGGACTTCGTGACCGTGCCGCTCAAGGGCCTGACGTCCAAGCGCTACGCCGAGGCGCTGGCCGCCGGCATCGACCCCTACCAGGCGCGCGCCGGCAAGGACATCAAGCCCGGCAAGCCCCAGCCCTACGAGAGCGACCAGACCACGCACTACTCGGTGGTGGACAAGGCGGGCAACGCCGTGGCCGTGACCTATACGCTGAACACCAACTTCGGCAGCGGCATCGTGGCCAAGGGCACGGGCATCCTGCTCAACAACGAGATGGACGATTTCTCGGCCAAGCCCGGAGTGGCCAACGCGTATGGACTGGTCGGCGGCGATGCCAACGCGGTGGCCGCAGGCAAGCGCCCGCTGTCGTCGATGACGCCGACCATGGTGCTCAAGGGCGGCAAGCCCGTGCTGGTCACCGGCAGCCCCGGCGGCGCACGCATCATCACCACCGTGCTGCAGACCGTGGTCAATACCATCGACTTCGGCATGAACCCGGCCGAGGCCGCCGCCACGCCGCGCTTTCACCACCAGTGGACGCCCGACGAGCTGCGCGTGGAAAAGGGCATCAGCCCCGACACCGTGGCCCTGCTCAAGTCGCGCGGCCACAACGTTGCCGTGAAGGCATCCATGGGCCGCACGCAGACCATCCAGCTGCGCGACGGCATGCTCTACGGCGCCTCCGACCCGCGCAACCCCGACGGACAGACACTGGGCTATTGAAGCAAGAAAAAGCCGCGCCCGTTGCCGAGCGCGGCTTTTCACAACAGGGCGGCGCAAGGCCGCCCTCCCACCAATCGCGTTGTCAGTTGCGCGGCATCAGGCCGGGACCTTCTGGCCGACCTCGAAGTTGGCCTGGATCTCCAGCGCACGCACCATGCCCGAGTGGTCCCAGTTCGCGCCGCCGTGGGCCACGCAGCTGTTGAACAGCTCCTGGGCCTGGGCGGTGTTGGGCAGGGACACGCCGAGCTGGCGCGCGCTGCTCAGGGCCAGGTTCAGGTCCTTCTGGTGCAGCGAGATGCGGAAGCCCGGATCGAACGTGCGCTTGATCATGCGCTCGGCATGCACCTCCAGGATCTTGGACGAGGCAAAGCCGCCCAGCAGCGCCTCGCGCACGCGGGCCGGGTCGGCACCGGCGCGCGACGCGAACAGCAGGGCCTCTGCCACCGCCTCGATGTTCAGCGCCACGATGATCTGGTTGGCCACCTTGGCGGTCTGGCCGTCGCCGTTGCCGCCCACCAGGGTGATGTTCTTGCCCATGCGCTCGAACAGCGGCTTGACGCGCGCGAACACGTCCTCCGGGCCGCCGACCATGATGGACAGCGTTGCGTTCTTGGCGCCCACCTCGCCGCCGGAGACCGGCGCATCCAGGTACTGGGCGCCGATGGCCTCGATGCGGCGAGCGAAGTCCTTGGTGGCCACGGGCGAGATGGAGCTCATGTCCACCACCACCTTGCCGCTGCTGCCCTTGAGGCCGGCGGCCACGCCGTCCTCGCCGAACAGCACCTTCTCGACATCGGGCGTGTCGGGCAGCATCAGGAAGATGATGTCAGCCCGCTCGGCCACGCCGCGCGCGGTGGTGCACTGGGTAGCGCTGCTCTCGGCGATCTGCGCCGGGATCTTGCCCAGGGTGTTCACGAAGAGCTGGTGGCCAGCCGCCAGAAGGTGGCCTGCCATGGGCGCGCCCATGATGCCCAGGCCCACGAAACCAAGCTTGAGAGAGGATGCATTCATGCTGTGTACTCCTTGTCGTTTTTGAAAAGCTGAGAAAAACTCCGGCGGCGCTCAGGCGGCGACTGCCGCGCGCACGCTGGTGTGGGCGTCCAGCCAGCCCAGGCCCGATTCGGTATCGCGCGCAGGCTTGTACTCGCAGCCCACCCAGCCCTGGTAGCCGATGCGATCCAGGTGCGCGAACAGGAAGGGGTAGTTGATCTCGCCCGTGCCCGGCTCGTTGCGGCCCGGGTTGTCGGCCAGCTGCACGTGGCCGATGCGCGCCAGGTGCTTTTGCAGCGTGGCCGCCAGCTCGCCCTCGGTGCGCTGGGCGTGGTAGATGTCGTACTGCACGAAGGCGTTGGGCGCGCCCACCTCGTCGAGGATGGACAGGGCCTCGTCCGTGCGGTTCAGGTAGAAGCCGGGAATGTCGAAGGGGTTGATGGGCTCGATCAGCAGGCGCAGATTGGCCGCGCTCAGCGCCGATGCGGCAAAGCGCAGGTTGTCCACGAAGGTGCGGCGCAGCAGCGCGGCATCGGCACCGGCAGGCGCCTTGCCGGCCAGGCAGTTGAGCTGGGGCACGCCCAGCGCATGGCCATAGGTCACGGCCTTGGCCACGCCGGCGCGGAACTCGTCCACGCGGTCGGGGTGGCAGGCAATGCCGCGCTCGCCCGCATCCCAGTCGCCGGCAGGCAGGTTGTGCAGCACGATCTGCAGGCCGTGGGCGTCCACGCGCTCCTTGATCTCTTCGACCGTATGGGCGTAGGGAAACAGGAATTCCACGGCCTCGAAGCCGGCGCGCGCCGCGCGCTCGAAGCGGTCGAGGAAGGGCACCTCGGTGAACAGCATGCTGAGGTTGGCAGCAAAACGGGGCATGTCAGAAGTCTCCGGTTGTCGTTTGGTGGGTTGGGAGCGGCAGGGTACGCAAGGCGCCCCGCCGTTAAAAATGCCCAAGGGGCAATGGAAATCGGAACCCCCGAGTGCCTGCACCGCCCGCAATGCAGGCATTGGCGCAGCGCCAGCCAGGGATGCCAGGCAAGGGCCGCCCCGCAGCGATGGCGTCGTCCCCCTCCGAAGAGAGGGGGAAGCGGCGCAGCCGCTCAGGGGGTGCCTTGCGTCAATCCAGCAGGGCCAGGGCGCTGGGCACGTCGGCAGGCGCTGCGGCCAGATCCTCGAACTCGATCACGTTGTCGATCTCGGCGCCCATGGAGATGTTGGTCACGCGCTCCAGGATGACCTCGACGACGACCGGCGTGCGGTGCTCGGCCATCCAGGCCTCGGCCTGCTGCATGGCGGGCGCGAAGTCCTCGGGACGGTGCACGCGGATCGCCTTGCAGCCCAGGCCCTCGACCACCTTGACGTGGTCCACGCCATAGCCCTTGGACTCTTCCTTGTCGTCGACATTGATGTTGTCGAAGGCCAGCTGCACGCAGTAGTCGATGGAGAAGGCGCGCTGCGCCTGGCGGATCAGGCCCAGGTAGCTGTTGTTGACCAGCACATGGATGTAGGGCAGCTTGAACTGCGCCCCCACGGCCAGCTCCTCGATCATGAACTGGAAGTCATAGTCGCCCGACAGCGCCACGATCTTGCGGGCCGGGTCGGCCACGCGCACACCCAGGGCGGCCGGCACGGTCCAGCCCAGCGGGCCGGCCTGGCCGCAGTTGATCCAGTTGCGCGGCTTGTAGACATGCAGGAACTGCGCGCCGGCAATCTGCGACAGGCCGATGGTGGAGACGTAGCAGGTGTCCTTGTCCAGGCTGCGGTTCATGCACTGGTAGACACGCTGCGGCTTCATGGGCACGTTGTCGAAATTGGTCTTGCGCAGGTACTCCACATTGTTCTTGCGGGCCTGGCATTCGGCCACCCAGCCGCTGCGGTCCTTCAGGCGGCCAGCCGCCTTCCACTCGCGCGCCACCTCCACGAAAAGCTGCAGCGCCGCGCCGGCATCCGAGACGATGCCGTAGTCGGGCGCGAACACGCGGCCGATCTGCGTGGGCTCGATGTCCACGTGCACGAACTTGCGGCCCTTGGTGTAGACCTCGACCGAGCCCGTGTGGCGGTTGGCCCAGCGGTTGCCGATGCCCAGCACGAAGTCGGAGGCCAGCATGGTGGCATTGCCGTAGCGGTGGCTGGTCTGCAGGCCGCACATGCCGGCCATCAGGCGGTGGTCGTCGGGAATGGTGCCCCAGCCCATCAGCGTGGGGATCACGGGCACGTCCAGCAGCTCGGCGAACTCCACCAGCAGCTCGGACGCATCGGCATTGATCACGCCGCCGCCCGACACCAGCAGCGGACGCTCGGACTCGTTGAGCATGGCGATGGCCTTTTCCACCTGCTTGCGCGTGGCGGCAGGCTTGTAGACAGGCAGGGGCTCGTAGGTATCGATGTCGAACTCGATCTCGGCCAGCTGCACGTCGATGGGCAGGTCGATCAGCACGGGGCCGGGGCGGCCCGAGCGCATCAGGTGGAAGGCCTGCTGGAAGGCGCGCGGCACCTGGGCCGGCTCCAGCACCGTGGTGGCCCACTTGGTCACGGTCTTGGCGATGGAGGCAATGTCCACGGCCTGGAAATCTTCCTTGTGCAGACGCGAGCGCGGCGCCTGGCCCGTGATGCACAGGATCGGAATCGAATCCGCGCTGGCCGAGTACAGGCCCGTGATCATGTCCGTGCCGGCCGGGCCGCTGGTGCCGATGCACACGCCGATGTTGCCGGCCACGGCGCGGGTGTAGCCCTCGGCCATGTGGCTTGCGCCTTCGACGTGGCGCGCCAGGATATGGCCGATGCCGCCATGGTCCTTGAGCGCTGCGTACAGCGGGTTGATGGCGGCACCGGGAACGCCGAATGCGACGGTGACGCCTTCTTTTTCCAGCACGCGGACTGCGGCTTCGATTGCTTTCATTTTTGCCATGGGAGGTCTCCTTCAAATTGGAGTCAACTCTAGGCAGACAGGCCGATTGGCGGAACGCCTGCGCAGACCATAAAATTTATTCCGCACAGGAATAACTACCAATGAAAAAGGAGACAGCGCCATGGACAGACTCGATGCCATGCACATGTTCGTGCGCGTGGTGGAGACCAGCAGCTTCACCAAGGTCGCGCACGAATTCGCCACCACGCAGCCCACGGTCACCAAGCAGATCGCAGCCATGGAAGCGCGCCTGAAGGTGCGCCTGCTCAACCGCAACACGCGCGGCGTGAGCCTGACCGAAGCGGGCGCGCTGTACTACGAGAAATGCAAGGCCATCGTCAACGACGTGGCCGAGGCCGACAAGGTGGTCCAGGTGCGCCAGACCCAGGTGCAGGGCCAGTTGCGCATTGGCAGCTCGGTGGCCTTTGGCCGGCGCGTGCTGATACCGCTGGCGCTGGAATTCATGGCGCACAACCCCCAGGTGCAGGTCGACCTCAGCTTCGAGGATCGCTACACCGACCTGGTGGCCAACGGCATCGACGTGGCCCTGCGCCTGGGCAAGCTGGCCGACTCCAGCCTGGGCGCACGCACGCTGGGCGTGAACCCCTGGGTGCTGGTGGCCTCGCCCACCTACCTGCGCAAGCGCGGCACGCCGCGCCGCCCCTCCGACCTCAAGGAACATGCCACGCTGATCTACAGCAGCGTGCAGGGCAACGACATCTGGCGCCTGCGCAACGCCAGCGGAGAACCGGTCTCGGTGGCGGTCACGGGCCGGCTGCGCTCCAACAACCTCTCGGCCCTGCTGGCGGCCTCACGCTCGCACATGGGCATTGCCGCCCTGCCCCGCTACGTGGCCCATGACTCGCTGCAGGCCGGCCGCGTGGTAGAAGTCCTCAAGACCTGCCGCCTGCCCGAGCAGGAAATCCACGCCGTCTATCCCTCGCCGCGCCTGGTGCCGCAGAAGGTGCAGTCCTTCATCGCCTTCCTGCAGGGGCGGTTCGATGCCGAATGGTGGGAGACGCTGCCGCGCGGGGCGTGAGGCCAGGTGCTGCGCATTGGCAATGCAATGTATGTACATTGAGAAGAATGCCGCCCGAACGGCATGTCTGATTTCCGTCTTGCGAGGTGCCCGCCATGTCCAAAGAAGTGCAAATGACATTTCGTGTCGAGCCCGAACTGCGCTCGGAGTTTGCCGACGCTGCCTTGCTGGAAAACCGCCCTGCAGCACAGGTGCTGCGCGAGTTGATGCGCGCCTATGTCAACCAGTCGCGTGAGCGTGTCAGCGGCCCTGTAAACGCCGCCATTTCCGCAACGGAGAAACGTCGGCGCGAAGCAGCCGTCAACTTCGCCCGCGCGTCCATCGGACTGGAAGGCTTCACGCCTTCCGAAGCTGCTGAGACCGGCGCACGCCAATTTATCCGGGGTGATATCCAGCTTGCCGATTTCGTCCAGGTGAAGGTCAATGCGCGATGAGTTCCCGCCTGCATCCGCGAGCGCGTTGACTGCAGCGCAGCGTCAGCAACTCGAAGCCGATCACACATTCAAACGGCTTGTCGAGCTGGAGCTGGAGCCTGTGCGCGGCAGCTTCGACGCTGCCCACCTGAAGGCAGTCCACCATCGCATCTTCCAGGACTTGCCGGACGCCGGCTTCCACGAGGTCACGCCTGGCGAATTCAGAACACAGGTGCCCCATGGCCAGGACTGGATGAAGCAGCGCGGCCTATCGACCATGGGAGGCACTTTCCATGTCGTCTATTCACGCATGGACGACGCGGCCATGGCCAGACTCGACAAGGCCCTCGAAGAAGCCAGCCCCGACGAGCTGCGCGGCTTGAAGACTGCTGAATTCACGGCACGGCTTGCCAGGATGTACATCGAGTTGGACTACGCCCATCCATTCAGCGATGGCAACAGCCGAACGCTTCGCACCTTCACCAGGCAGCTCGCCAGGGAAGCTGGATATGAGGTCGATTGGGCACGATTCGGACACAGTGAGACCGGGCGTGATCTTCTCTATATCGCCCGCGACCGCAGCGTGAACGAGCTGGCGAAGCCGCACGTGCAGCACGAAAACACCATGCGAAAAATCCTGCGCACGCAGGACCGGCTGAAAGTCCATCCCGCCCTGCCCGACTTGCTGCGCGACGCAGTACGTCCGAGCCGCGCAGTGGCCTTTGAGCAACTGAACGAGCGGGAAGCGTTGAGCGAGCATCCCGAGCTGGAAGCGGCATACAAGACCGTGCATGCAGCAGCGACCCGCCTGGCCTCGCAGATGCCGGGCCATCCCGAGGCGCAGAAAGTCGGCATTCAGTCAGTCATGAACCATGTTCAGAACTGCCTGAACGCCGGGGAGACCGTCGACTTCGGCCATAGCCAGAAAAGGTAAAAGCGAACGCCAATGCACCTAATGGCTACGGCCCGGACCTCCTCAAAGAACCAGAATCGCCCGGAAGTCATTCACGTTGGTATGCGTGGGCCCGGTCACCACCAGATCCCCCAACGCATCAAAGAACCCATACGCATCATTGCGATCCAGGTACTCGGCAATCCGCATTCCCTGGGCCTGGGCCCGCGCCAACGTATCCGGTGACACGCGCGCCCCCGCATTGTCTTCCACGCCATCGATGCCATCGGTATCGGCCGCCAGCGCCCAGACCTTCTCCTGCCCCTGCAGGGCCTGGGCCAGCCCCATGCAGAACTCGCCCGCGCGGCCGCCGCGCCCCTTGGGCGTGCCGGCCGGGCGCTGCCGGATGGTGACCGTGGTCTCACCGCCGGACAGGATCACGCAGGGCTTTGCAAACGGCTGGCCGTGGCGGGCCACGGCGCGCGCCAGGGCGGCGTGGACCTTGGCGACTTCGCGCGATTCGCCCTCGATCTCGTCGGACAGCACGTGGGTGCGCAGGCCCGCCGCCTCGGCCACGCGTGCGGCCGCCTCCAGCGAGTGCTGGGGCGTGGCGATCATGTGGACCTCGTGGCCGTCGAAGCGCGCGTCGCCGGGCTTGGGGGTTTCCAGCTCGCCTGCCTCCAGCGCGCGGCGCACGGATTCGGGCACGTCGATGCGGTAGCGCGCGAGGATGGCCAGCGCGTCGGCGCAGCTGCTGGCATCGGGCACGGTGGGGCCGCTGGCGATGATGGAGGGGTCGTCGCCCGGCACGTCGCTGATGGTCAGCGTGACCACGCGCGCAGGTGCGCAGGCCGCGCCCAGGCGCCCGCCCTTGATGCGCGACAGGTGCTTGCGCACGCAGTTCATCTCGCCGATGGCGGCGCCGCTTTCCAGCAGGGCGCGGTTGATGCGCTGCTTTTCCTCCAGGTCGATGCCTTCGGCCGGCAGGGTCAGCAGAGCCGAGCCGCCGCCCGAGATCAGGCACAGCACGAGGTCGTCCTCGGTCAGCCCTTCGGTCAGCGCGAGGATGCGTTCGGCGGCGGCCAGGCCTGCCGCGTCGGGCACGGGGTGGGCGGCCTCGACCACCTCGATGCGCTGCGCCAGGCCTTCGGGGCGCGGCGGGATGTGTTGGTAGCGCGTGACCACGAGGCCGGACAGCGGCGCGTCCGCCGGCCACAGCGCCTCCAGCGCCTGGGCCATGGAGCCGCCGGCCTTGCCCGCGCCCAGCACCAGGGTGCGGCCCTTGGGAGGCTTTGGCAGGCATTGGGCCATGCTGTACAGGGGCTGCGCATCCTTGACCGCAGCGCGGTAGAGGTCGAGCAGAAAGGCTTGGGGATCGGTGAGGTGCAGGTCCGTGGTGCTGGTCATGGTGTGTTGTCTCCGCCGGGCATTATGGAATTTCCTGCACCGGCGGTGGCATGCGGTCAAGTCACAACTGATTCGCCCGGCCTCGTTCCTCGTGCCAACTCAACTCAATCCAGGGCCACCTTGGCATCCTTCACCAGCCTGGCAAAGCGGTCGGTGTCGTCGCGAATCTGGCGCGCCATCTGCTCGGGTGATCCGCCGATGGGCTCGGCGCCTATCTCTTCCATCTTCCTGCGGAACTGCGGGGACTCGATGATGCGGTTCATGTCAGCGCCCAGCCGCGCCAGTACCTCCCTGGGCGTGGAGGCCGGCGCCAGCACGCCGAACCAGGTGCCCATGTCGAAGCCCTTGAGCCCGGCCTCGTCCAGCGTGGGCACATCGGGCAGGGCCACCGAGCGCCTGGCCGTGGTCACGGCCAGCGCGCGCAGCTTGCCGGCCTTGATGTGGGGCAGCACAGGCGTGACGGTATCGAAGGACATGGCGATCTGCCCGCCCAGCAGATCAGTGGTCAGCGGCCCGCTGCCCTTGTAGGGCACGTGCAGCAGTTCCACGCCGCCCATGGACTCGAACTGCGCGCCGATCAGGTGCTGGCCCGTGCCCGCGCCATTGGAGCCATAGGCCAGCTTGCCGGGCTGGGCGCGGGCCTGGGCCAGCAGCTCCTGCACGGTTTTGGCGGGCACCTGCGGATTGACCACCAGCACATTGGGGACCACGGCCACCACGGTGATGGGCGCCAGGTCCTTCTGGAAGTCATAGCCCAGCCTGCGGTAGACGCTGGTGGCAATGGTGTGGTGCACGGCGCCCATGAGCAAGGTGTAGCCGTCAGGTTTCGCCTTGGCCACATGGTCGGCGCCCAGGGTGGCGCCCGCGCCGGGGCGGTTTTCCACGACCACGGGCTGGCCCAGACTCTTGGACAGCTCCTGGCCCAGCGCACGTGCCAGCACATCGGTGGTGCCGCCTGCGGGAAACGGCACGATGAGGTTGACGGGGCGCGCCGGCCAGGCCTGGGCCCAGGCAGCTGGGATGGTGGCAGGAATGGCGGCGGCCAGCGCGCACGTGGCGGCGGCAACCCTGGTGATGCGGTTCATGGCTTGTCTCCTGTCTGTTCTTTTGTGGGTTATCGGACCATGCAGCGCGCGCTCAGGCAGGCACGGGCACGGGCTCGGCCTGGGCCTCGGCGGTCTGCGCGCGCAGCCGTGCGCAGACCGCGTCGGTGACCTGGCGCGTGGTGGCCTTGCCGCCCAGGTCGCGCGTGTGCAGCGCGGCATCGGCCGTCACCTGCTCCACGGCCTGCATCAGCCGCTGCGCGGCGCGGTGCTCGCCCAGGTGCTCCAGCAGCATCACGCAGCTCCAGAAGGTGCCCACGGGATTGGCCAGGCCCTGGCCCATGATGTCGAAGGCCGATCCGTGGATGGGCTCGAACATGCTGGGGTAGCGGCGCTCCGGATCGATGTTGCCCGTGGGCGCAATGCCCAGGCTGCCGGCCAGCGCGGCCGCCAGGTCGCTGAGGATGTCGGCATGCAGGTTGGTGGCGACCAGGGTGTCCAGCGAGGCGGGGCGGTTGACCATGCGCGCCGTGGCCGCGTCCACCAGCTCCTTGTCCCAGCGCACGTCGGGGAACTCGGCGGCCACCTGCACCGCGATCTCGTCCCACATCACCATGGCATGGCGCTGGGCGTTGGACTTGGTGATCACCGTCAGCAGCTTGCGCGGCCGCGACTGCGCCAGGCGGAAGGCAAAGCGCATGATGCGCTCCACGCCCGCACGGGTCATCATGCTCACGTCGGTGGCCACCTCGATGGGATGGCCCTGGTGGGCGCGGCCGCCCACGCCCGCGTATTCGCCCTCGGAGTTCTCGCGCACGATGACCCAGTCCAGGTCCTCTCGCGCGCAGCGCTTGAGCGGCGCATCGATGCCGGGCAGGATGCGCGTGGGCCGCACATTGGCGTACTGATCGAACCCCTGGCAGATCTTCAGGCGCAGGCCCCACAGCGTGACATGGTCGGGAATGTGCGGGTCGCCGGCCGAGCCGAACAGGATGGCGTCCTGGCCGCGCAGCGCGTCCAGCCCGTCGGCCGGCATCATCTCGCCGTGCGCGCGGTACCAGTCGCCGCCCCAGCCGAAACTGGTGAAGGCAAAGCCCAGGCCGGGCTGGGTTTCGGCCAGCGCCTGCAGCACCTCCTGCCCTGCGGGCACCACTTCCTTGCCGATGCCATCGCCGGGAATGCAGGCGATGCGGTATGTCTTTGTCATGAGGGCTCCTTGGCTTGCGGTGGATGAAGCGCCATGCGGATCCATGGCCTTGTCCGTGAATCTATCGATGGAACAACGCCGCGCGCGCCTCTAGAGTGATGGCATCGTTCACTTTGATTCAACAATGAGCACACCCGTCTCAGCGCCATCGGAGATGGCCTTCTTCTGCCTGCTGGCCCGCAGCGCCAGCCTGTCGGCCACGGCCCGCGAGCTGGGCATCACCACGCCGGCGGCCAGCAAGCGCCTGTCCCAGATGGAGGCGCGGCTGGGCGTGCAACTGGTCAGCCGCACGACGCGGCGCCTGGGCCTGACCGATGAGGGCCAGACCTACCTGGCCCATGCGCGGCGCATCCTGGACGACATTGCCGCCATGGAGCAGGCCGTGGCCGGCATGCCCGGGCAGCCGCAGGGCCTGCTGCGCATCAATGCCACGCTGGGATTCGGGCGCAGCCATATCGCGCCGCTGATCGCCAGCTTCGTGCGCAGGCACCCGCAGATCCAGGTGCAGCTGCAGCTGTCGGCCTCGCCGCCGCCCCTGGTCGATGACAGCTTCGACCTGTGCATACGCTTTGGCGAGCCGCCGGACGCGCGCGTCATCGCGCGGCGCCTGGCGCCCAACCGGCGGCTGCTGTGCGCGTCTGCCGCCTACCTGGCACGGCGCGGCACGCCGGCCACCCCGCGCGAGCTGATGCAGCACGACTGCATCGACATCCGCCAGGGCGACGACACCCACGGCGTCTGGCGCTTCACCCACAACGGCCCCGGCCGCAAGACCGAGGCCATCCGCCTGCGCGACAGCCTGAGCACCAACGATGGCGAGATCGCCGTAGGCTGGGCCCTGGCCGGCCTGGGCATCGTCATGCGCGCCGAATGGGATGTCGCCCGCTACCTGCGCAGCGGCCGCCTGGTGCAGGTGCTGGCCGACCATGCCACGGCGCCGGCCGACATCCATGTGGTCTATCCGCAGCGGCATGCGGCAACCCAGCGCGTGCAGCGCTTTGTGGAGCACCTGGCACGGCACTTCGATACGGCCGCGCCCGGTTTCTGAAAAGGGATGCCGTATGCGGGGAAACGCCAATAAGCAGTAGACAGAAACTGTATACAACTCTTGTGGCCAGCCGCTATGATGGCCGGATGGAGACTTCCACCACCAGTTTCATTGTCGAGAGCCTGACCCGGGCCATCGTCGAACACCGTCTTCTGCCCGGCACCAAGCTGGCCGAGCAGAAATTGGCAGACCATTTCGGCGTCTCGCGCACCCTGGTGCGCCAGGCGCTGTTCCAGCTGTCGCAAAACCGCCTGATCCGGCTCGAACCCGCGCGCGGGGCCTTCGTGGCCACGCCCTCGGTGGACGAGGCGCGCCAGGTCTTCGCCGTGCGCCGGATGCTCGAGGCCGAGATGGTGCGCGCCTTCATCGCCCAGAGCACGCCGGCCAAGATCCGCGCGCTGCGGCAGCACGTGGCGGCCGAGAAAAAGGCCATGGACGGCAACGACGTCGGCCAGCGCACCGAGCTGCTGGGCGACTTCCACGTGCGCATGGCCGAACTCATGGGCAACGAGGTGCTGGCCCAGCTGCTGGGCGAGCTGATCTCGCGCTGCGCGCTGATCACGCTGATGTACCAGTCCAGCACGGCCGCCGAGCATTCCCATGACGAGCATGCCGAAATCGTCACTGCCCTGGCCGGCGGCGACGCCGACCACGCCGTGCAGCTCATGCAGCAGCACCTGGACCACGTGGAAGCCGGCCTGACCTTCGACCGCGACATGCCGACCAGCGATCTTTCGATGGCCCTTTCCTCCGTATCCGCATGACCTACGACGCCACTGCCCCCTATCCCCGCGACCTGATCGGCTACGGTCGCACGCCCCCGCACGCCCGCTGGCCCGGCCAGGCCCGCGTGGCCGTGCAGTTCGTCCTCAACTACGAAGAGGGCGGCGAGAACTGCGTGCTGCATGGCGATGCCGCCAGCGAGCAGTTCCTGTCCGAAATGTTCAATCCGGCCGCCTACCCCGAGCGCCACATGAGCATGGAAGGCATCTACGAGTACGGCTCGCGCGCCGGTGTCTGGCGCATCCTGCGCGAGTTCGAGAAGCGCGGCCTGCCGCTGACCGTGTTCGGTGTGGCCACGGCCCTGCAAAAGCACCGCGAACTGGCCGCCGCCTTCCACGAGCTGGGCCATGAAGTGGCCTGCCACGGCCTCAAGTGGATCCACTACCAGAACATTCCCGCCGAGGTCGAGCGCGAGCACATGCGCCAGTGCATGGAGATCTTCGGCGAGCTGTATGGTCACGATGGCGACCACGGCCTGGGCTGGTACACGGGCCGCGACAGCCCCAACACCCACCGCCTGGTGGCCGACGACGGCCGCTTCGCCTATGACAGCGACTACTACGGCGACGACCTGCCCTTCTGGATGAAGGTCGGCAAGAGCGACGGCAGCACCCGCAGCCAGCTCATCGTGCCCTACACGCTGGACTGCAACGACATGCGCTTCGCCCTGCCCCAGGGCTACTCGCACGCCGACCCGTTCTTCCAATACCTGAAGGACACGTTCGACGCCCTCTACGCCGAGGGCGATCCGGCCGGCGATGACTCCCCCAAGATGATGAGCATTGGCATGCACTGCCGCCTGCTGGGCCGCCCCGGCCGCATCACGGCACTGCAGCGCTTTCTGGACCACATCCAGCGGCACGACAAGGTCTGGGTCTGCCGCCGCATCGACCTCGCGCGCCACTGGGCGCACCACCATCCCGACAAGGAATAACGCAGCATGGCTCTGACGCTGGAACAACTCAATGCCGCCGACTTGGCCACCGCCACCGGTCTGCTCGACGGCCTGTACGAACACTCGCCCTGGATTGCCGAGGCCGCGCTGGCCCAGCGCCCCTTCCGCTCGCTGGCACAGATCAAGTACGCCATGGCCCAGGTGCTGGACAAGGCGCCGGTGCAGGCCAAGCTCGACCTGATCCGCGCCCACCCGGAGCTGGCCGGCAAGGCCATGGAGACCAACACGCTCACGGCCGAATCCACCAACGAGCAGAACAAGGCCGGCCTGACCCGCTGCACGCCCGAGGAGCTGGAGCACATCCGCAAGCTCAACGCCGAGTACGGCAAGCGCTTCGGCTTTCCCTTCATCCTGGCCGTGCGCGGTCCGCGCGGCGCGGGCCTGGCCAAGGCCGAGATCATCGAGACCTTCGAGCGCCGCCTGCACAACCACCCCGACTTCGAGCTGGGCGAGGCGCTGCGCAACATCCACCGCATTGCCGAAATCCGCCTGAACGACAAGTTCGGCTACACGCCCGAGCTGGGCAACGATGTCTGGGACTGGCAGGAAAAGCTGGCCCAGCACAGCGACCCGGGGTATGCCGAAAAGGGCCAGCTCACCGTCACCTACCTCACCGATGCCCACCGCGCCTGCGCCCAGCGCATCAGCCACTGGATGCGCGACTGCGGCTTCGACGAGGTAGAGATCGACGCCGTGGGCAACGTCGTGGGCCGCTACAAGGCGGCCACCGACGATGCCAAGACCCTGCTGACCGGCAGCCACTACGACACCGTGCGCAACGGCGGCAAGTACGACGGCCGCCTGGGCATCTTCGTGCCCATGGCCTGCGTGCGCGAGCTGCACCGCCAGGGCAGGCGCCTGCCGTTCCACATCGAGGTCGTGGGCTTTGCGGAAGAGGAGGGCCAGCGCTACAAGGCCACCTTCCTGGGCTCGGGCGCGCTGATCGGCGACTTCAAGCAGGAATGGCTGGAGCAAAAGGATGCCGACGGCATCACCCTGCGCGAGGCCATGCAGCATGCCGGCCTGTGCATTGACGACATTCCGAAGCTGCAGCGCGATCCGGCCCGCTACCTGGGCTTCATCGAGGTGCACATCGAACAGGGCCCGGTGCTCAACGAGCTGGACATCCCGCTGGGCATCGTCACCTCCATCAACGGCAGCGCGCGCTACATCTGCGAGATGATCGGCATGGCCAGCCACGCCGGCACCACGCCCATGGACCGCCGCCGCGATGCCGCCTGCGGCGTGGCCGAGCTGGCGCTGTACATCGAAAAGCGCGCCGCGCGCGACGGCACCTCGGTGGCCACCATGGGCCAGCTCAATGTGCCCAGCGGCTCGGTCAACGTGGTTCCCGGCCGCTGCCAGTTCAGCCTGGACCTGCGCGCGCCCACCAACGAGCAGCGCGACGCCATGGTGGCCGACATCCTGGCCGAGATCGAGGCCATCGCCCAGCGCCGTGGCCTGCGCTACAGCACCGAGCTGGCCATGAAGGCCGCCGCCGCTCCCAGCGCCCCCGAATGGCAGCAGCGCTGGGAAGCCGCCGTGGACGCCCTGGGCGTGCCCCTGTACCGCATGCCCAGCGGCGCCGGCCACGACGCCATGAAGCTGCATGAAATCATGCCCCAGGCCATGCTGTTCGTACGCGGCCTGAACGCCGGCATCAGCCACAACCCGCTGGAAAGCTCCACCGCCGACGACATGCAACTGTCCGTCGATGCCTTCTCCCACGTACTGAACCAACTGGCCCAAGAGCAGCAATGACCAACATGAACCAAGACAAGCAAGCCACCTACGCCGCCCTGGACGCCTGGATCGACCAGCATTTCGATGAAGAGGTGCAATTCCTGCAGGCCCTGGTCCAGGTTCCGACCGACACCCCGCCCGGCAACAACGCCCCCCACGCCGAGCGCACGGCCGAGCTGCTCAAGACCTTCGGCTACGAGGCCGAGAAGCACACCGTGCCCGAGGCCGAGGTCAAGGCCTACGGCATGGAATCCATCACCAACCTGATCGTGCGCCGCCCCTACGGCAGCGCAGGTGACGCCGGCGGCGGCCTGACCATTGCGCTGAACGCCCACGGCGACGTGGTGCCGCCCGGCGAGGGCTGGACCCAGGACCCCTATGGCGCCGCCATCGAGGACGGCAAGCTCTACGGCCGCGCCGCCGCCGTGAGCAAGAGCGACTTCGCCACCTTCACCTACGCCGTGCGTGCGCTCGAAGCCGTGGCCCGGCCCTCCAAGGGCGCGGTGGAACTGCACTTCACCTATGACGAGGAATTCGGCGGCATCCTGGGCCCCGGCTGGCTGCTGGCCAACAACCTCACCCAACCCGACCTGATGGTCGCGGCCGGCTTCAGCTACGAAGTCGTCACCGCCCACAACGGCTGCCTGCAGATGGAAGTGACCGTGCAGGGCAAGATGGCCCACGCCGCCGTGCCCCACACGGGCGTGGACGCGCTGCAGGCCGCCGTGGTGCTGATGAATGCGCTGTACGCCGAGAACACCAAGTACCAGCAGGTGACCTCCAAGGTGCCGGGCATCAAGCACCCCTACCTGAACATCGGCCGCATCGAAGGCGGCACCAACACCAACGTGGTGCCCGGCAAGGTCGTGCTCAAGATCGACCGCCGCATGATCCCCGAGGAGAACCCGGCCGAGGTCGAGGCCAGCATCCGCGCCGTCATCGCCCAGGCTATTGCCGACTTCAACGCCAAGGGCGGCTACACGGGCGAGGATGCCGTGCGCGTGGACATCAAGCGCCTGCTGCTGGCCAATGCCATGACGCCGCTGGCCGGCAACAAGCCCCTGGTGGACGCCATCCAGGCCCATGGCGAAGCCGTCTTCGGCGAAAAGCCCCCGGCCGTGGGCACGCCTCTGTACACCGACGTGCGCCTGTACGTGGAGCGCGGCATTCCCGGCGTGATCTACGGCGCCGGCCCGCGCACCGTGCTGGAGTCCCATGCCAAGCGCGCCGACGAGCGCCTGGTGCTGGAGGACCTGCGCCGCGCCACCAAGGTCATCGCGCGCATGCTGTGCGACCTGACCGCCTGACGGCCCGCATCAAGGCCTGACACCCAAGCCCGGCGCCGCCGGGCTTTTTTGCGTCCGGGCACCGCATCGGGGCGCGTGCACCTCCGCAGCCCATGCCGTGCACCCGAGCCGCGCCCGAACCACGCCCGAACCACGCCCGAGCCGCGCCACAGCGGCCGCCAGGCACCAGCACGGTGCCTGGCGCTTGCCTGGCGGCTGGCATCCATCTTGCAATGCACCATGGCACTCCCGCCCTGGCAGGCGATGCGCACCAAAACGGGTTGGCGCGGCTGCCGCAACAGGGTTTACCGGGAGCAGAAATTTCCCATGATCTGTATACACTTTTTGTATGGATGTTGGTGCCAAACCCTGTCACGCCGGCGTCCGTTCCCATAAATCCCGAGGAGACAAATCCCCATGCAATCTTCCGTTCATCCCGTCGATGAGATGCTGCCCGCAGGCAAGCTCACGGCGCTGGGCCTGCAGCACGTTCTCGTGATGTATGCGGGCGCCGTGGCCGTGCCCCTGATCGTCGGCCGCGCACTCAACCTGCCGCCCGAGCAGGTGGCCCACCTGATCTCGGCCGACCTGTTTTGCTGCGGCCTGATCACGCTGATCCAGGCCATGGGCGCGACCCAGTGGTTCGGCATCAAGCTGCCCGTGATGATGGGCGTGACCTTCGCCAGCGTGGCGCCCATGGTGTCCATGGCGCAGACCACGGGCGGCTCGGCGGGCGCGGGGCTGATCTTCGGCTCGGTGATCGGGGCGGGGATCGTGTCCATCCTCATCGCCCCGCTGATCAGCCGCATGCTGCGCTTTTTCCCGCCCGTGGTGACCGGCACCATCATTGCCGTCATCGGCATCAGCCTGATGCGCGTGGGCGTGAACTGGATCTTCGGCAACCCCGTCGGCCCCACCGCGCCCAGCGTGCCCAACCCCGAGCACCTGAAATGGCTGGCCGACGCCCAGGCCACGGCCGGCGCGCCAGGCTCCTCGCTGCCGCCCGTGCCCAAGGGCTTCGCGGTCGTGCCCACCATTCCCAACCCCAAGTACGGCGACCTGACCGGCGTGGGCATCTCGGCCATCGTGCTGTTGTCCATCCTGCTGATCGCGCGCTTTGCCAAGGGCTTCCTGGCCAACGTCTCGGTGCTCATGGGCATCCTGATCGGCGGCGTGCTGTCCGTGGCCATGGGCCTGATGGACTTCAGCAAGGTCGCCAAGGCCGAATGGTTCACGATGGTGCTGCCCTTCGAGATCGCCACGCCGGTGTTCGACCCCATCCTCATCCTCACCATGAGCCTGGTGATGGTGGTGGTGATGATCGAGTCCACCGGCATGTTCCTGGCCCTGGGCGACATGACCGATCGCAAGATCAGCCAGGACGAGCTGACCCGCGGCCTGCGCACCGACGGCCTGGGCACGCTGATCGGCGGCATCTTCAACACCTTCCCCTACACCAGCTTCTCGCAGAACGTGGGCCTGGTCGCCGTCACCGGCGTCAAGAGCCGCTGGGTCTGCGTGGCCGGCGGCGTGATCCTGATCGTGCTGGGCGTGCTGCCCAAGATGGGCGCCCTGGTCGAGTCCCTGCCCACCGTGGTGCTGGGCGGCGCGGGCCTGGTGATGTTCGGCATGGTGGCCTCCACCGGCATCCGCATCCTGAGCAACGTGGATTTCCAGACCAACCGCAACAACGCCATGATCGTCGCCGTGTCCATCGGCGTGGGCATGATTCCGCTGGTGGCGCCGAATTTCCGCCAATGGATGCCCCACGGCATTCATCCGTTGATCGAATCCGGTATCCTGCTGGCCTCGATTACCGCGGTGGCATTGAACATTTTCTTCAACGGAGCCAGCAGCGACACCTCTGCTGCCGTCCGGGCCGCACGCCAGGCAGACGCCCACTGATGAAACAGTGCCCGCCCTGGCGGGCACGCCCAACAACCGCCCGGCCTACCCGCCGGGCCGTGCGCCCCCTGCCGTCCATAGGCGCCAGGGGGCTTGTTGTCGAAATCCCTGAGGCAAAACTGTCCTGACCCTCATAGGCTGTAGCTATCCGGTAAGCTCCGAGAGCATTTGCAGAGAATTCCTGTATGACCCAAAACCTGTCCAACGCCGAACAAGCCCTGCGCGACGCAGCCCGCGAATACCATCGCAGCCCCAACAAGGGCAAGATCTCCGTCACGCCCACCAAGCCCTTGTCCAACCAGCGCGACCTGTCGCTGGCCTATTCGCCCGGCGTGGCCTACCCCTGCCTGGACATCCAGGCCGCCCCCTCGCTGGCCGCCGAATACACGGCGCGCGGCAACCTGGTCGGCGTCATCACCAACGGCACGGCCGTGCTGGGCCTGGGTGACATCGGCCCGCTGGCCGGCAAGCCGGTGATGGAAGGCAAGGGCTGTCTGTTCAAGAAGTTCGCCGGCGTCGACGTGTTCGACATCGAACTGGCCGAGCGCGATCCGGACAAGCTGATCGAGATCATCGCCTCGCTCGAACCCACGCTGGGCGGCATCAACCTCGAGGACATCAAGGCGCCCGAGTGCTTCTACATCGAGCAGGAGCTGTCCAAGCGCATGAACATCCCCGTGTTCCATGACGACCAGCACGGCACGGCCATCATCTCCAGCGCCGCCCTGCTCAACGGGCTGGAGCTGGTGGACAAGCAGATCGGCAACGTCAAGATCGCCGTCTCCGGCGCCGGCGCCGCCGCCATCGCCTGCGTGAACGTGATGGTGGGACTGGGCGTCAAGCGCGAAAACGTCTTCATGTGCGACTCCAAGGGCGTGATCTACGAAGGCCGCCCCGGTGGCCTGGACGCCTCCAAGGCCCAGTACGCGCAAAAGACGGACGCCCGCACCCTGGCCGATGCCGTCAAGGATGCCGACGTCTTCCTGGGCTGCTCGGCTCCCGGCGTGCTCACTGCCGACATGGTCAAGACCATGGCCGACAAGCCCATCATCCTGGCCCTGGCCAACCCCGAACCCGAGATCCGCCCCGAGCTGGCCAAGGCCGTGCGCCCGGACTGCATCATGGCCACGGGCCGTTCTGACTACCCCAACCAGGTCAACAACGTCCTGTGCTTCCCCTACATCTTCCGTGGCGCGCTGGACTGCGGCGCCACCAAGATCACCGAAGCCATGAAGCTGGCCTGCGTGCGCGAAATCGCCGCACTGGCCAAGCAGGACGTCAGCGATGAAGTCGCCGCCGCCTACCAGGGCAAGGAGCTGAAGTTCGGCCCCGACTACCTGATCCCCACGCCCTTCGACACCCGCCTGATCCTGCGCATCGCGCCGGCCGTGGCCAAGGCCGCCGAAGAGTCCGGCGTTGCCACCCGCCCCATCGCCGACTACGACGCCTACCGCGAGAGCCTGACCCGCTTCGTCTACCAGACCAGCATGTTCATGCGTCCGGTGTTCGCCGCTGCCAAGGCCAACCAGCAGCGCGTGGCCTATGCCGAAGGCGAAGACGAGCGCGTGCTGCGCGCCGCCCAGGTGGCCGTCGATGACGGCCTGGCCAAGCCCATCCTGATCGGCCGCCCCGCCGTGATCGAGGCCCGCATCGCCAAGGCCGGCCTGCGCCTGGTGCTGGGCAAGGACGTGGAGATCTGCAACCCCGAGGACGATCCGCGCTTCCGCCAGTACTGGGAAACCTACCACCGCCTGATGGGCCGCAACGGCGTCACGCCCGAGACCGCCAAGGCCGCCGTGCGCCGCTCCAACACGCTGATCGCAGCGCTCATGGTCCACCTGGGCGATGCCGACGCCATGCTCTGCGGCCTGGTCGGCAAGTTCGACAGCCACCTGGCCCATGTGCGCGACGTGCTCGGCCTCAAGCAAGGCGCTGGCGAGTTCGCCACCGTCAACGCCGTGATGCTGGACAGCGGCACGCTGTTCATCGCCGACACCTACATCAACGAGGCGCCCAACGCCACCGAGCTGGCCGACATCGCCCGCCTGGCGGCCGAGGAAGTGGCCCGCTTCGGCCTGCCGCCCAAGGTGGCCTTCCTGTCGCACAGCAACTACGGCTCGTCCAGCCGCCCCTCGGCGCTGAAGATGCGCGCCGCGCGCGACCTGTTCGCCGCCGCCAACCCCGACGTGGAATGCGATGGCGAAATGCACGGCGACTCCGCCCTGTCCGAAGCCATCCGCGACCGCGCCCTGCTCGAGTCCTCGCTGCACGGCGAGGCCAACGTGCTGATCTGCCCCAACCTGGACGCCGCGAACATCCTGTTCAACGTGCTCAAGACCACGGGCGGCCACGGCACGACCATCGGCCCCATCCTGCTGGGCGGTGCTGCCGCAGCCCATGTGCTGACCCCCTCCGCCACCGTGCGCCGCGTGGTCAACATGACGGCCCTGGCCGCAGCCCAGGCCATCGCTGCCCGCGGCTGATCCGCTGCGCCCCCCGAAAGGCGCCCCTGCGAAGGGGCGCCTTTTTGATTGCGGGTCGTGCATCGGCACGCATCCCTCGGGACCCACGCAAGCCCGGCTAGAATACGGAGCTTCGGAGACTTGGGTGAGCGGTTTAAACCAGCAGTCTTGAAAACTGCCGACGGGCAACCGTCCGTGAGTTCGAATCTCACAGTCTCCGCCAGATCCTTGTATCAACCGACAGGCGGCCAAAGAGCCGGCCCTGTTGCACAGCGCCCCGATGCCGCAAGGCAGCGGGGCGTTCCTGCGTCTGGGGCATTGGCGGGCGCCTCAGCGTGGCGGCTCGTGGTTGGTGACGAAGTCGGCGGGCACGTCCGGCCCCCAGACGTAGAGCGAATCCTCGGGAGGATGGTCGGCCGCAGGCCACACCGCGCCCGCCTCGACAAAGTCGATGTCGCAGGAGTACTCGGCGAAGCTGCCCCAGGGATCGCGCACATAGCGAAAGAAGTTGGAGCCCAGCACATGCCTGCCCACGCCCCAGCCCTGCGCATAGCCCGCCTCGGCCATCTGCCGGGCGCCGCTGCCCACGGCGTCGACAGAAGGCACGCACCAGCTGCTGTGGTGCAGGCCGGGTCCATGCGATGCGGCCAGTGCCAGCAGGTGGTGGTCGCTGCCGTGCGGGCTGTGCAGGAAGGCGATGACCGAGCCCGAGCGGTCCGAGAGCCTGAGTCCCAGCACCTCGGTGTAGAACGCCAGCGCGGCATCCACGTCGGCGCAGAACAAAAGCACATGCGACAGGTGCAGCGGCCGGATCTGCGGCATGAGGCTGCGAGCCGGCGCGCGGCCGGCATTGCGGCAGGCCGGCGGCAGCACGTGCGGTGCGGGCACCGACGGAGAGCTCTTGGCGGCTGCACGCAGCTGGATGGGCACCCCGTCGGGGCTGGCGATCCAGATACCGTCGGTCTGCGCACCGGCCGGCGCAGGAATGCGTGCGATCCCCGCGCCGTCGATCCGGTGCGAGAAGGCATCGAGATCGGCCGCATGGATGCCCAGGCTCAGCCACTGCAGCCTCTTGTGCGTTGCGGCCTCCAGCACCCGCGCCCAGCGGTGGGGATGCCCGTAGGTGTGCAGCGCCAGCGCGCCGTCGATGTCGCGCACCTCGAGCCCGAAACTGGCGTAGAAATGCCGCGCCGCTTCGAGATCGGGCACGCTGAAGACAAACTCATCGATCGAATGCACGGCCGGCTGCCCGGCCGTGCCGGACGGCGTTCCAGGTGTCGTTCCAGATGGCGTGGGAAGGCTGTTCATGGTGTCCCCTCCTTTGCATGTTCACTGTGCGAAGACCGGCGGGCAGCGCCACGCGGCCGGTGGGCGGGCGAGGCCATCACCGCACCCGCTGGAGCTGCCGCCCAAGAACCCCGCCGTCCAGCGTCATGACATCGCCGGACTTCAGGAAGCGGGGCGGCTTCATGCCCAGGCCGACACCTGCGGGCGTGCCGGTGATGACAAGGTCGCCGGGCAGCAGCGTCATGAACTGGCTCAGATAGGACACGAGACAGGCCACCGGAAAAATCATGTCTGCCGTGCTGCTGCGCTGCATGACCTCGCCATTGACGGACAGCGTCAGTTCGATGGCCTGAGGGTCGGGCAGCTCGTCGGCCGTGACCAGCCACGGCCCGACCGGGCCGAAGCCATCGAAGCTCTTGCCCTTGCCCCACTGGCCGTTGCGCTTGATCTGCCAGTCACGCTCGGAGATGTCGTTGGCAAGCAGGTAGCCGGCCACATGCGCGAGCGCACCTTCCACGGGGATGCGGCTTGCGCGCGTGCCGATCACAAAGCCCAGTTCGATCTCCCAGTCGGTGGCAACCGACGCTTCGGGCAGGCGCACCTCGTCGTCCGGCCCGGCCAGCGATGAAAGCGCCTTGTGAAAGACCACGGGCTCCTTCGGAATGTCGAGACCCGACTCCTCGGCATGCCGCCGGTAGTTGAGCCCGATGGCAACGAACTGCCGCGTGCCGGCGACAGGGGCGCCCAGGCGGCTGCCATGCGCCACCAGCGGCAACCGCTGCAGATCGACGGCGGCCAGCGCGGCCAGCCTGCCGGGCGCCATCCACTCGGGCGTGAAATCGGGCACCAGGTCCGACAGGTCGCGCGCCTGGCCTTGGGAATCGATGGCGCCGGGCTTCTCGCAGCCGCTGGCGCCGTGGCGTATCAGTTTCATGGTCTGTCTCCTGGAACGGGAAGTGGAAAGTGGGAAGGAAATGGATCGGGACGCGGACCCCGCATGCGGGTTGAGCCTCAGAAGCTATGCCGCACGCCGGCAGCGAAGCCGTTCTGCGAACGCCCGGGGGCGGGCGCGGCGCCTGGCGCCGCATTGCTGACCGACAGCGCAAGTGCTCCCTCGTTGGACAGATGCCCTGCGGTCGCATACAGCGTGGTGCGCTTGGACAGCGAATACCGGGCCCGCAGGGCAAAGAGCCGGGCCCCGTCGTCGCTTCGCCTGAAACGCAGATCCAAGGCCTGCGCATCGAGGGTCAGGGCCGGTGTGGCGGAGAAACTGGCGCCCAGATACCAGAGATCGCTGCGTGGCGCGTCGGGACGGCCGTCGTTGTGGCGGGCAATGACCCCGGCGCCGAGCTTCCATGCTCCCCAGCGCACCCATCCCGCGGCGGTGGAGCGACGGTCCTTGCGCGCGCTGCTGGTCAGGCCTGCGAACGCGCCGGGGCCTCCACGGATTTCATCGACGGCCAGCGCGATGCCCCAGGCCTTGGCCTCGTACTTGAGCATTGCCGACCATTGCCGGCAGGCGCTGGAGTCGCCCGGCTGCTCGCCGGGGCAGTTGGTTCCCGCGGGACCGGGGCCCGAGTTGACGGCATCACGCCCCAGGCTGTAGGTCGCGCCGACGGTGAAGCCGCCAAGGCCGGCGCGCCACGCAAGCGCGTTGTCCGCGCGCGCATTGGGCAGGTAGCTGTCCAGCGATGCCGCACCGTAGGCATTCGGGCCGAGGGTGTCCGCATCGAGCTGGGACCAGTACAGCATGGTGTACTGGCGCCCCAGTGTGAGGCTGCCCCAGTCGCCGGACAGGCCGACAAAGGCCTGGCGCCCCCAGGCGCGCCCGCCCTGGTTCAGCACGCCCGCGTCGAGCGCCAGGCCCTGCTCCATCGTGAACAGGGCACGCAGGCCGCCGCCCAGGTCCTCCGAGCCGCGCAGGCCGATGCGCGACGGCACGCTGCCGGTGAGGCCCGGCATGCGGTTCAGCGAAGCGCCTCCCTGGCCCACATCGGTCAGGTGCTCGACGGATGCATCGAGCAGGCCATAGAGCGTGACGCCCTGGGCCAGGGCGGGTGCCGAGGGCACGGCAGCGGCACCGGCCAGGCATAGCGCGGATAGCGCGGCGCGAACAGGAAAGGAGGGATGTGGCATGTTGTCTCCTGAAAGTGATGGATGTCGGCAAGGACGGCGAAGGCTCAGACCCAGGCGCAGGCCGGCGTCCCCCGGCCGGACTGGCCAGGGTCACGAAAGCGCAAGGCCGGACGGCCCGGGGAGCAGGCGGCCGGATGGGCCGGGGCTAGCCGGGCCCCACCGGCGGGGTGCGATGGCCCAGCGCCAGCGCCATGACCTCGGTCGGCTGCGCCGCACCGTCGCCGCGCCAGGCGATGTGGTGGTCCGGGCGGATCAGGACGCGGTCGGCGCCATATAGCGCACGCGTCTGCCCGTCTTCGCTCATCACCACATCCAGCCGGATGCCGTATTGCGCAGCAGCCTGCCTCCAGGGCTCCAGCCCGTCCGGGCCGTCCGGGCTGAATGCGAGCAGTGTGAAATCGCGTCCGAAGTCATCGAGCAGGGACCGGTCCGGCCCCGTTGCCACATGCGGAGCGCGCGTGCCGGGATAGCCGCCAGGCAGGTAGCGGTTGGGCTCGTCCGGCGGGGGCTCGGCCAGCTCCCGGGCGACGACGGGGCTGTCGGCATAGCGCAGGCCCAGTTGCAGCCCCGGGATGTTGAACTCGCGCGCCACATGCTCCGAAAGTGCCTGCCCGAGCGCATGGCGGGCGCCGTCGCCCTCGGGCCCCTCCTGCTCCACTGCGGCCGTGACCGGCAGGCATCCGATGCTGTCGGCCATGCTGCGTGCAAAACTGGTGTTGCGCTGGGCGATCGGCCGCCGCTCGGCCTCATAGCTGTCCAGCAGCGCCGGGCCGGCCGCCCCCTGGATGGCCGCCGCCAGCTTCCAGCCCAGGTTCACGACGTCGTCCACGCTGGTGTTGTAGCCCATGCCGCCCGTGGGCGTGAACAGGTGCGCCGCATCGCCGGCGATGAACATCCTGCCGTGCCGCAGGCGCTCGGCCACCAGGGCATAGCCCGCGTTCCAGGGGGTCAGCGCGATCAGCTCGTGCGCAAAAGGCCGGCCGACGACGGCCTGCAGCGCCTGCTGCGGATGGAAATCGGCAGGCTGGGTGCCTTGGGGCAGCTGCACGATCAGCACGAACCGGTCCACGCCGTCGATGGCGCACAGCAGGCCGCGCTGCCCGGGACCGACGGCCCAGTACTGCCAGGCCCTGGGCTTGCCGATCAGCCCGTACAGACCGGGAGCCCGGAAGTAGATGGACATCATCGGGCCGCCCAGGAAGTCCCGCCGCTCGCTGCCATGGCCTGCGTAGACGACGCCCATGGCCTGGCGGACCAGGCTGCGCGGCCCGTCGCAGCCGACCACATAGGCGGCCTGCAGCAACTCTGTACGGCCCGTGTCCGGCTCGCGGCATTCGATCTGGACTGCGCAACCGGTGTCCCGCACCGCCTCGGCCCTCAGGCCAAAACGCAGCACGGCGCTGGCATGGCGTTCGGCCTGCGCCCTGAGCACGGGCTCGATGAACATCTGCTGCGCCCGATGCGGCAGCTCGGGCGTGGGCCAGGCCTGTTCCCCGTAGTCGCCATAGGCCGTGCCCGAGGCGGCCTCCTCGGCCGAGGGAATGCGAAAGCGCGCCAGCTCGGGCCCCGTGAGCCGCGTGCAATAGACGACGTCCTGGGGGTGCGAGGGCGGCAGGCCCAGCCTGCGCACCTGGTCGGCAAAGCCCCGGCGGCGGTAATGCTCCATGGTCCGGGACGAGGTGGCATTGGCCTTGGGCAGCGTCGGCGGCCCGCTGCGCTCCTCGATCAGCACGCACGGTATGTCCCTGCAGCCCAGCTCGATGGCCAGCATCAGACCCGCAGGCCCTCCTCCGATGATCGCGACTTCGGTCTTCATGGCGTCTCCCCGGGGCTCAATCGACGGTCACCTTGACGCGGCGCAGCACTTGGGCATAGCGCTCGCGGTCGGCCTGCATGAGGTCAGCGACCTGCCTTGCGGGGCCGATGCTGGTGAAGAAGCCAAAACCGGCCAGGCGATCCCTGACGTCAGGCGCGGACAGGGCCCGGTTCACCGCCTCGTTGATGCGCTCGGCGACGGCCGGCGCCGTGCCCTTGGGCGCCATGAGCGCAACCCAGGTCAGCGCATCGATGCCGGCCGGACCACCGGCCTCCTGCACGGTCGGCACATCGGGCAGCGCCGGGGAACGCTGGCTGTCCGCCACGGCAAGAAAGCGCAGCTTGCCGGCCTGCTGCAGGGGGCCGGACGTCGCAATGCTGCCGTAAGCCCAGTCCACCTCGCCCGTCGACACGGCGGCGTACAGCTGCGAAGTCTCCTTGTAGGGGACATGCATCATTTCGGCACCCATGGCGGTCGCGGCCCGGGCCGCGCCCAGATGCAGCGGCCCGCCCACCGCATTGGAGCCATAGGTCATGCCGGGCCTGCGCCGCGCCGCCGCCATCAGTTCGGCCAGGCTGTGGAACGGGCTTTGCGCGCCGACCACGACGAAGAAGGCGGTCTTGTAGAGCAGCGCCACCGGCGTCAGCTCGCTTTGCGGGTCATAGGCCAGCTTGCGCAAGACCAGCGGATTGATGGACAAGTGGCCTACGTCCACCACCACCAGGTCGTTGCCCGTGGGCGGCGCGTTCTTCATCGCATTGATGGCCACCACGCCGGCCCCACCCGGCCTGGGGTCGACGACGACCGGCTGCCTCCATTGCGCCGAGAGCTTGTCGGCGACCAGCCGGGCCACCACGTCGGGGCCGCTGCCCGCGGGAAAGGCGCTGGTGATGCGCACCGTTCCGCCGGCGGCCGTCTGCGCGGCGACGGAGCCCGCCGCCAGGGTTGCCAGCGCACAGGCGCCGGCCCATTTCCTCATGCTCATGCTGCTTGTCTCCTATGGGTCGCCGGGCTGCGCCGACGTTATGGAGGGCATGCTAGGTCTGGCAGGCCGGCTGCGGCAGAGGGCAGAAACGCCTCAGCGATGCATGGCTGTTATCACTGGAGCGTTCCGCAGCGGCTCAGGCGCGGCGGAGCCCGCGTGCACGGCCCCTGCGGGAAATCCCCTGGCCTTGGCGCGCTCGGAAACGGGCATAAACACGCTCCGACCGATGCCCAAACTTCATCACCTTCGCAATTTCGTCGCCGTTGCTCGGGCACGCAGCCTGCGCAGCGCCGCCCGCAGCCTGGGCCTGACCCAGCCGGCACTGACGCGCAGCGTGCGCGAGCTGGAAGCCGAGCTCGGCGTGGCGCTGTTCCAGCGCCATGCGCGCGGGGTATCGCTGACCGTGGCGGGCGAGCGATTCCTGCTGCGCGCGCAGGCCGCGCTCGAGGAACTGCGTCGCGGCAGCGAGGAGGCCGCCCAGGCGCGCGGCGAAATGCAGGGCCATGTCGCCGTCGCTCTGTCCAGCGCCCCCGTGCTGTCGCTGCTGGCCCGCGCCTATGCCCAGTTCCGGCGCGACTGGCCGGATGTGCACCTGCGTTTCGTCGAAGGCCTGTTCCCGGCCGTCGAGCCGGCGCTGCGCGACGGTCGGCTGGACTTCTATCTGGGCCCCCGGCCCGAGAGGCAATTGAGCGCCAGCTACCAGGTGGCCCTGGTTCACCGCAACGAGCGTGTCGTGCTGGCCCGCCGCGGCCATCCGCTGCGCACCGCCGGCAGCCTGCAGGCGTTGCTGGAGGCGGACTGGATCGTCACCGGCCTGCGCGAGCGCCGCGAGGAAGAGTTCGAAGAGCAGTTCTCCGCGCTCGGCCTGCGCAGCCCGCGCGTGGTGACGGTCGCCGAATCGTTGATGGCCCTGCTGGCGCTGTTGGCCAGCAGCGACGCCCTCGCCTTCTTGCCGCGCCAGTGGGCCGATACGCCCCTCTTCAACGGTGTACTGGAGCCCATTGCCGTGCGCGAGAGCCTGATGGCACCCGACATCGTGCAGGTCACGCGTGCTGCGCTGCCCCTGACGCCCGCCGCGGAACGCCTGTCGAAGCTGCTGCTGCGCGCGGCAGTCCACGACTTCGGCGAGCCGGCCGGCGCCTGAGCCGCGGCCGGCGCCTCCACAATATCTTCATACAATCTTTACATTGCATTGACCAGGCAGACATATTCTGCCGGACTCATAGCGCCTCGCGTAAGCCAAGAGTCCGTAGCCAACGCTGAAGCTCCCGTTCGACCGCCTTCCTGGGAATTTCCCCTGTGCCAGCGCACTTGTCATCGCCGCTGGCATTTCCTATGACCCATCCCGTCCCCTCACAAGCAGCGAGCACGATCACGCGAAGCGCTCCGCTGGCCATGCCCGCACCGTCGCTTTCCCTGGACATCAAAGTCCTCATTGGCCTCCTTCTCTTTACGGTGGTCTGGCTGCTGCAGATCGACAGCTCCAGCCTCACGGCACCCAAGGACAACCTCGAGCAGCTGACCTGGGTGCACAGCCTGGAATGGGGCTACTACAAGCATCCACCGCTGCCGACCTGGATGTTCTCGGTGCCGGTCAATGTGTTCGGACTGTCTGCCCGCACCAGCTATGTGACGGGCGCGCTTTTCACGCTGGCCGGCCTGCTTGTCTTCTGGAAGCTGATGCAGACCTTGCGCGGCAGCCGCCATGCCACGCTGGCCCTGCTGGCGGCCCTGTGCATCACCTACTACAACGAGCGGCTGCACTTCTTCAACCATGAAGTGGTGCTGATGCCCTTCTTCGTGGCCAGCGCCCTGCTGGTGTGGCGTGCGGTGGGCAGCAGGCAACTGCACTGGTGGGCGGCCCTGGGCTGCTGCCTGGGCCTGGGCGCACTGGCCAAGTACCAGATGATCCTGGCCGCCGTGGCGGTATTCCTGTTCTGGCTGGCGTCAGGCGCCTGGCGCGAGCGGGTCCATGTCATCGGCCTGGCCCTGGCCGCTGCCATTTCGCTGGCCATCATCTCGCCGCACCTGTACTGGCTGTTCCTGAACGACTTCGGCCCCATCCGCTATGCCACCGAATCCTCGCTGGGCGCCAGCCTGGGCGGCGGCGCAAGACTGCTCAATACCTTGCACTGGCTGGCCGACCAGCTGTTCAACCGCGCATTGCTGGCCTGGGTGCTGCTGGGACTGGTAATGGCATTGCACCGCCGCAGCCGCCTTGCGCCGCAGGACACACCGCAGCGTCCCGGGACAGCCGATGCATCGCGCGCGCTGATCCTGTGCTTTGGCCTCACGCCCATCGTGCTGACCTGCGCCATCGGCATCTTTGCGGGCTCGTCGCTGCAGCTGCACTGGGGCACGCCCTTTCTGCTGCTGGCCGTTCCCGTCGCCATGGAGCTGGCCGGTGCCAGGCTGCAGCCGTCGCGCATATCGATCACCACCGCCATCAAGTGCTTCGTGGCGCTTCAACTGGCCTTGCTGCTCGTGGCCCAGATGACCTCGGCGCGCAGTGAATTGCGGCTTAACAGCCGGCACTGGAGAAACTTCGATTCAAAGGCCTTGAGCCAGGCGCTTGCCGAACCCGCGCGTAAGGCGCTGGGAGGCGACATCCGCGTGATCTCAGGCCCCACGGCCGAGGCCAAGGCCCTGGCCCTGAAGCTGCGCGAAAAGCCGCTGGTGCTGATCGATGGCCGCATGGACATCAGCCCCTGGATTTCCCAGCACATGGTGGATGCCTGCGGCGTGCTGCATCTGCAGCTGGCGGCATCGCAGCCGCCCGGCCACCAGCCGGTGGGCGAAGGCTTTCCCTCCCTTTACTGGCGTGTCACCCCGCCGCAGGAGGATGCGGGCGGCTGTGTCGAAAGCTGAACGAATACGCTGCTTGCCGGCCGCGCCCGTCGGCATTGCGTGATTGCACCCAGTGCTGAGAACCTCCTCCGTGCCCATGAAATCCCCTTGCGAAGAACTCATGGACATGCTGGGCCAGCCCTATGACGCCGGCGAAGTGGCCCGACTGCTTGGCCCATTCGATCCGGAGGTCTTCGCGCCCTGAGGACCTGGCGGCCAAATCGCTCCTTGCATCCTCAACCCAGGGCAGGCGCTCGCAGATACCCCATCAGCACCTGCACGATGCCATCCTCCAGGGCCTGGGGGGTGAACATGGCAGGCGGATCGATGACGGCGGCATGCACCAGGGACTCCATGGTCTGCAGCAGCATCCAGGTGGCCAGGTCCAGATCGCGGTGGGCGAGCTGACTGCGGTGCAGCTCCAGGAGCTGGCGCACCTGGCGGAAGATGCCGCCGTCCGCCGCGCTTTGCTCGCGCGGCGCGTCGAAGAAGGGGAATTCCTTTTCCAGCACCCGGTGCAGATCGGGCTCGACCCGATGCGCCGCCAGCAGCGCCCGGACCATGGCCTGCACATGGCCTTGCAGGCCCTGCGGCCGCTCTGCCGCAAGCACGGCGGCAATGGCCGCGTACATCTGCGCGGCGTGGCGCTCGTGCAAGGCCGTGATCAGCGAGTCCTTGTTGGGAAAGTACTGGTAGAGCGAACCCACGCTCACGCCTGCGCGCTCGGCCACCAGATTGGTGTTGGTGGCGGCATAGCCGCGCTCGGCCAGAACGCGAGCCGCAGCTTCCAGAATGGCCTCGACCGTGGCAAGGGAACGCGCCTGCCGTGGCTGCTTGCGGGGCTGGGGCGGCTGGCGCTGCGCCGCCTGCGAATGCGAGTTTTCAATGCGAGCCATGGCTCATATTCTCCTGGACATGTGATCTGAGTTTTTACTCGTATTTGAAAGGGAATGCACATGTCTTCCGGAATTTCGCCATCTGCGGCCGCGTCGCCGCCGGTGAATGCATTCGCGCGGCTGCTGCCGCTGACGCTGGCGGTCTTCGTCAGCTTTCTCTGCCTGGGCATGCCCATGCCCGTGCTGCCCCTGCACCTGAGCCAGACCCTGGGACTGGGCACGCTGGGGGTGGGCACGGTGATGGGCTGCCAGTTCGCGGCCGCCCTGCTGTCGCGGGCCTGGGCCGGGTCGCTGGCCGACACGCGCGGCGCCAGGCAGGCCGTGGTGCTGGGCATGGCGCTGGCGGCCGTTTCGGGCCTGGCCTACCTGATGTCACGCGCCTTCGAGGGAGGGCCGGCCGCAGTCTGGGTGCTGGCCGCCGGCCGCGTGCTGCTGGGCTGCGCCGAGAGCCTGATCATCACCGGGGCCTTGAGCTGGGGCGTGGGCATGATCGGTCCGCAAAACGCCGGCAAGGTCATGGCCTGGGTGGGCATTGCCATGTACGGCGCCTATGCGGCGGGCGCGCCGGCCGGCGTGGCGGTGCAGGCGGCCTGGGGCTTCTCCGGCATTGCCGTGGCCACCATCGTGCTGCCGCTGGCCGCCCTGGCCATGGTCTGGGGCCTGCGCGCCACGCCGGCTGCGGCCCAGCGCCGCACGCCGTTCTACAAGGTGCTGGGCACGGTATGGCTTCCCGGCCTGGGGCTGGCCCTGTCCAGCGTGGGCTTTGGCGTGATCACGACCTTTGCAGCGCTGCTGTTCGCATCGCGGGGCTGGGGAGCGGCCTCGCTGGCCTTCACGGCCTTCGGCCTGGCCTTCATCGGCGCGCGCCTGCTCTTCGGCCATCTGCCGGACAAGCTGGGCGGCGTGCGGGTGGCACTGGCCAGCATTCCGCTGGAAGCCGCCGGCCTGCTGCTGATCTGGGGCGGCGGCGATGCGGCCTGGGCCTACGCGGGAGCCGCACTCACCGGCTTCGGCTATTCGCTGGCCTTCCCGGCCTTCGGCGTGGAGGCCGTCCGCCGGGCGCCTGCCCAGGCGCGCGGTGCGGCCATGGGCGCCTATGTGGCCTTCTTCGACCTGTCCATGGGGCTGACGGCCCCTGCCGCCGGGCTGCTGGCCAGTGTCACGGGCGTCGGAGACGTGTATTTCGCCGCCGCCGTGAGCGTGGCGCTGTCCATCGCCGTGGCCTTGCTGCTGCGCTTGAACGCAGCCCCGGGAGCCACCCATGGCTGAGCCGATTCACATGCCTGCCGGCACGCAGCGCGCGCTGGGCACCGTGTTGAAGGCGCAATCCGTCACGCCGCGCATGCGCCGCATCACGCTGGGTGGCGAGCAGATCGCCGCCTTCTCGCGGGCGCCTGCCGTGGATACGCCCGCCGCCTGGGTCAAGCTGTTCCTGCCCACGGGCGAGGGCCGGGCGTACACGCTGCGCAGCGTGGACCGTCAGGCCGGCACGCTGGACATTGACCTGGTACTGCATGGCGATGCGTTCAATGCCAAGCATGAGAACAGCACCTCCGCTGGCGGCGACGGCCCCGCCTCCCGCTGGGCCGCCCAGGCCCGCGTGGGCGAGCAGGTGGCCATTGCCGGCCCGCGCAGCGGCGGCTTCGCCCCGCCGGCCGGCACCGATTGGCTCATGCTGGCGGGCGATGGCTCGGCACTGCCGGCCATGCAATCGATCGCGGCGCGCCTGCCAGCCTCCGCGCGGGTGAAGGCCTACGTGGAAATCACCGATGACGGCGAATGCCAGCCCATGGACAGCGCTGCCCGCTGGCGCACCGAGTGGATCACCGCCGCGCCGGGCCAGCCTGGGCAGAGGCTGTGCCAGCGGCTGATGTACCGGCCGCTGCCGCCGGGCAACGGCTATCTGTGGATGGCGGGCGAGTCCGGCGCCATGCGTGCGCTGAAGCGGCATTTCCTGGACCGTGGCATCGCACCCGGCCAGCTGAGCGCCAAGGGCTACTGGAAGTGCGGCGAAGCGGACCACAAGGACCGCTAGAGCGGCGCAAGCGGCACAAAACGGCCTCCTTCACAGATCAACACAGAGCGCCTCATCCCCCGGGTAATCACCCGGACACGGGATGGAGGCGCTCACTAGAATTCAAAAATGAACTTTGACAACAACATTCAAATTCAATGAAAAACAGCGGCCTCCGGACAGCGCCTGCCTCGGCTTGCGAACTGCATGCAGCCTATGCGGCCGGCACGCTGACGCCCACACAAGCCACCGAGCATTGCCTGCAAGCGGCCTGTGAAAGCCCGTCCGTGTTCACGCGCATCACGGCGGAGCGCGCGCTGGAAGAGGCCAGGCAATCCACGCAGCGCTGGCGTACGGGCCGCCCGCTCGGGCCGCTGGACGGCGTGCCCATCAGCTGGAAGGACCTGTTCGATGTGCGTGGCACGCCCACCACGGCGGCATCGGCCCTGCTTCGCTCTGCCCCGCCAGCCCCTGCCGATGCCCCCGTGGTGGCGCGGGCCGCGGCGGCCGGCATGGTCTGCCTGGGCAAGACCAACCTCAGCGAGTTCGCCTATTCGGGACTGGGCCTGAACCCCGGCTTCGGCACCCCCGCCAATCCCCGCCTGGGTGGGCGCGCACGGGCGCCTGGCGGCTCCTCCAGCGGCGCGGCCCTGGCCGTGGTGCAGGGCTGCGGGCCGCTGGCCATGGGAACGGACACGGCAGGATCGGTGCGCATTCCCGCAGCCTTCAACGGGCTGGTGGGCTTTCGTGCCAGCCGGGGGCGCTATCCCATGCAAGGGGTCTTTGCGCTGTCACCTTCCCTGGACACGCTGGGGCCGCTGGCCCTGGGCGTGGCCGACTGCATGGCCCTGGACCAGGTGCTGCGCAGCACCGTGCCTGCCGGCGATGCCGCTGCAGGCCCTGCCGTCCCAGGCCCTGTCATAGGCCTGCAGGGACAGGTGTTCGTCATCGACCCCGGCCTGCTGGACGACGACCGCGTGCAGGCGCAGGTGCGCGACGCGATTGCAGCCGGCCTGGCCCTGCTGCAGCGGCAGGGCGCCCGCGTGCAGCGGCGCCGGCTGCAAAGCCTGGACACGGTGCAGACGCTGACGCAGCGCCATGGCTGGCTGGGCGCGCATGAGGCATTGGCCACGCACCGCGAGCGCCTGGATGCCCCGGAGCAGGCCGCGCGCATGGACCCGCGCGTGCGCAGCCGGCTGGCGGCCGCAAGGCATCTGGACCATGGCGGCTACCTGCAACTGCTGGCACGGCGCCAGCCATTGATGGAGCTGTTCGCGCAGGAGCTGGGCAGCGCCACCCTGGTGCTGCCCACGGTGGGCCATCCGGCGCCGCTGCTGCAGCCCCTGCTGGAAGACGACGCGCTGTTTGCCCAGACCAATCTCGCCACGCTGCGCCTGACCATGCCCGGCAGCTTCCTGGATGCGCCGGCCGTGGCCCTGCCCTGCGGCGCCCTGTGCCTGCAAGGCCCTGGCGCGAGCACCGAACGGCTTCCCATCGGCCTGCAGCTGATGCGCCCGCAGGGCGATGACGACCGGCTGCTGCGCATTGCCCTGGCCGTCGAACAGGCGCTTTCTTCCCTCAACCGTTCCCAGTGAAAAAGGAGTGCATGCAATGAGCAAGGACATACAGATCACGTTTGGCGTGGACGTCGATGCCGTCGGCGGCTGGCTCGGCTCGTATGGCGGGGAGGACTCGCCCGACGACATCTCGCGCGGCATGTTCGCGGGCGAAGTCGGCTCGCTGCGGCTGCTCAGGCTGTTCGACAAATACGGCCTCAAGACCACCTGGTTCATCCCGGGCCACTCCGCCGAGACCTTTCCCGAGCAGATGAAGGCCGTGGTGGACGCGGGCCATGAGATCGGCATCCACGGCTACAGCCACGAGAACCCGATTGCCATGACGCCCGAGCAGGAGGAAGCGGTGCTCGACCGCAGCATCGAGGTCATCACGCGGCTGGCCGGCCGCGCACCCACGGGCTATGTGGCGCCCTGGTGGGAGTTCAGCCCCGTCACCAACGAGCTGCTGCTCAAGAAAGGCATCAAGTACGACCACAGCCTGATGCACAACGACTTCCACCCGTACTACGTGCGCGTGGGCGACCAGTGGACCCGCATCGACTACAGCAAGCATCCCGACACCTGGATGAAGCCCCTGGTGCGCGGAAAGGAGACACGGCTGGTCGAGATCCCCGCCAACTGGTACCTGGACGACCTGCCGCCCATGATGTTCATCAAGAAGTCGCCCAACAGCCACGGCTTCGTCAACCCGCGCGACATAGAGCAGATGTGGCGCGACCAGTTCGACTGGGTCTACCGCGAGCACGACTACGCGGTCTTCCCCATCACCATCCACCCCGATGTCTCCGGCCGCCCCCAGGTGCTGCTGATGCTGGAGCGCCTGATCGAGCATTTCCAGTCGCACGACGGCGTGCGCTTCATGACGTGCGACCAGATCGCCGACGACTTCCTGCGCCGCCAGCCGCGTTGATGCCGCATCCCACCTCAGCGAGGACACCATGAATACCTCCGCCATTGCCTCCGACGCCCCAGGCGCCGGCCATCCGGCCCCGGCCGGGACCGATGCCCCCTGGACCGCGCCCACCGTGACGCGCAGGCAGGTCAGCTACGCCACCTGGGTCTGCTTTTTCGCCTGGGTGTTCGCCGTCTACGACTTCATCCTCTTCGGCACCCTGCTGCCGCAACTGGGCGAGCACTTCCAGTGGAGCGCCGAGCAGCAGGCGCGGCTGAACACCTGGGTGACGCTGGGCACGGTGATCGTGGCCTTCGGCATCGGCCCCATCGCCGACCGGCTGGGCCGGCGCAAGGGCATCATCATCGCCGTGGCGGGCGCAGCGCTGTGCTCGGGCCTGACGGCGCTGGCCGGCTGGGTGATCGGGCTGTCGGCGGGACTGGGCTTCGTGCTGCTGATCGTGGTGCGCTCGCTGGCGGGCCTGGGCTATGCAGAGCAAAGCATCAACGCCACCTACCTGAGCGAGCTGTTCTCCCTGGTCTACACGGACCCGGCCTCCCTGCGCCGGCGCGGCTTCATCTACTCGCTGGTGCAAGGCGGCTGGCCCGTGGGCGCCGTGCTCACCGCCGTGCTGGTGGCCCTGCTGTATCCGCTGGGCGAGCGCTGGTTCGGCCAGGGCGGCGGCTGGGCGCTGTCCTTCGTGTTCGCCATGTTCCCGGCCCTGGTGATCGCCGTGCTGGGCCGACGGCTGGTGGAAACACCCCAGTTCCTGACCGCGCGGCGCGTGGCCGATCTGCGCCGCGCCGGGCGCGAGGCAGAGGCCATGCGCCTGGCGCAGGAGCATGGCGCCAGCCCACAGCAGGAGCAGCACACCGGCCTGTCGGCCATGTTCCGGGGCGCCTCGCTGCGGCCCACGCTGTCGCTGGCCCTGGGCTTTTTCCTGAACTGGTTCGCCATCGTGATCTTCGCGGTGCTGGGCACCTCGGTGCTGGGCGGCGCCGGTGGCACGCCGGGCAAGGGCGTGGATTTCTCCAGCGCGCTGCAGGTCCTCATCATCTCCAATCTCGCGGGCTTCCTGGGCTATGTCTTCCATGGCTGGCTCGGTGACCGCATAGGCCGGCGCAACGCCGTGGCCATAGGCTGGATGCTGGGTGGCCTGGCCTTCGCACTCATGCTGAACGCGCCTTCGGGCGACTTCTGGCGCATCGTGCCGCTGTACTCGCTGGGGCTGTTCTTCCTGATCGGCCCCTATGCAGCGGCCCTCTTCCTGATCGGCGAGAGCTTTCCCAGCCACATACGCGCCACGGCCAGCTCCTTCGTCAACGCCATGGGCCAGGTGGGCGCCATCGCGGCAGGCTTCGGCGTGACCTGGACGCTGTCGCAGGGGGCGGACTGGGCACAGGCGGCGCTGTACTGGGGAGCCATTCCCTGCGCAGCCTCGGGACTGCTGATGTTCCTGGCACCCCATGTCGATCCCCAGACCGTGAAGTGAGGCCGCCATGCACCCGCAGATCGACAGGAACAAGGTCGCCCTCATCACCGGCGCTGCCAGCGGCATCGGCCAGGCGCTGGCCCTGGCCTATGCGCAGGCAGGCATTGCCGTGGCCGGCAGCTACTACCCCCGGGATCCGCACGATCCCGGCCAGACCCTGGAACTCGTCGAACGCGCGGGCGGGCGGTGCGTCATGGAGGCGGTCGATGTGGGCGATGCCGAGCAGGTCGAGCACCTGGCCCGCGTCGCCGTGGACCGCTTCGGCCGGCTGGACTTCGCCGTCGCCAATGCAGGTTTGCTGCGCCAGGCGGCCCTGGCCGAGATGAGCGATGCGCAGTGGCAGGAGGTCATCAACATCGACCTGGGCGGCGTCATGCGCACCTTCCGGGCCAGCGCGCGCCACATGGCGGCGGGCGGGGCCATGGTGGCCGTCTCCTCCATTGCAGGCGGCGTCTACGGCTGGGAGCAGCATGCCCACTATGCGGCCGCCAAGGCAGGCGTGCCCGGGCTGTGCCGCGCCGTGGCCATGGAGCTGGCACCGCGCGGCATACGCTGCAACGCCGTGATTCCGGGCCTGATCGAGACGCCGCAGTCGCTGGACCCGGTCAACTCGCTGGGCCCGGCGGGCCTGGCGCAGGCGGCAAAAAGCATTCCGTTGGGGCGTGTCGGGCAGGCCCGAGAAATCGCAGCCCTGATCCGTTTCCTGACCAGCGACGAGGCCTCCTACATCACCGGCCAATCCATCATTGCCGACGGCGGCGTGACCGTGCGCTGGCCCAGTTGAGGACATCCGACATGAGCACATCCAAGCCACTGGACGGCCGCCGCGCCGTCGTGACAGGCGCCGGCAGCGGCATCGGCGAGGCCATTGCCCTGGCCTATGCGCAGGCCGGCGCGCGGCTGCTGCTGGCCGACATCGATGCCGCGCGGGCCGAGGACGTGGCCCGGCGCTGCCGCGCGCTGGGCACGCAGGCCGAGACCGTCATCGGCGACGTGGGCGACGAGTCCACGGCCCACCGCATCATCGACCGCTGCGTGCAGGCCTTCGGCGGCATCGACATCCTGGTCAACAACGCCGGCATGCTCACCCAGTCGCGCTGTGCCGACATGTCCACCGCGATGTGGGACGAGATGCTGCGCGTGGACCTGCGCAGCGTCTTCCTGTGCGCGCGGCGCGCAGTGCCGCACATGCAGGCCCAGCGCTGGGGACGCATCATCAGCATCGCCTCGCAGCTGGGCATCAAGGGCGGCGTGGAGCTGAGCCACTATGCGGCGGCCAAGGCCGGCGTGATCGGCTTCACCAAGTCGCTGGCGCTGGAAGTGGCACCCGACAATGTCCTGGTCAACGCCATTGCCCCCGGCCCCATCGCCACGCCGCTGGTCGACGGCATCAGCGCGGACTGGAAACGCGCCAAGGAGGCCAGCCTGCCGCTGGGCCGCTTCGGCCGCGCCGACGAGGTGGCTCCCACGGCCGTGCTGCTGGCCTCCGACCCCGGCGGCAATCTGTATGTGGGGCAGACGCTGGGGCCCAATTCCGGCGATGTCATGCCGTGAAAAGAAGCACCCCCTGAGTCGCTTCGCGCCTTCCCCCTCTCTTCGGAGGGGGGCGTACGGGCAGCCGGCGACACCCTCGGTGCGGGGCGGCGCGGCCGGCATAGGCCCTTCCTCGGTGTCTCTGCTCTTTGGCTGTGCCAGTTTCGCAGGCGGCTCCATTCGCAACCGAAAGGTTTTCAGTCATGTGTGGAATGTGCGGTTTGCTGCAGGGCTCCGGCCACTGGAGCCAGGCGCCGGCCGGATCGGCCGGGCGACGCCAGCGGCTGATTCAGATTGCGCGCGCCAACCGGCTGCTGGCGCTGTGGCGGCTGCGGCTCAGCGACTTCCACGGCCAGTCCTACCTGCTGCAGGGGCCTACGGGCGCCAGCGTTCTGGTGCCCGACTTCGGTGCGTTGTGGCCTGCGGCCGAGCGGCTGCTGGCCCGCGAGCTGGATCTGCTGGCCATGCCCTGGCCGCAACCGGAGCAGGCGCCATGACCGGCGATGCACGCCTGCCCGTGGGTGTGCTCACGGGCTCTCTGGGCAGCGGCAAGACCACGCTGCTCAGGCAATGGCTGCAGGACTCTCCCGCTGCCGAGACCGCCGTGCTGATCAACGAATTCGGCGCCGTGGGGCTGGACCATCTGCTGGTGGGCCGCATCGACGCCGACACGGTGCTGCTGGACAGCGGCTGCATCTGCTGCGCCATCCGCGGCGAACTCAAGGAGGCGCTGTGGCGGCTGCACCAGCGCCGCGAGCGCGGCGAGCTGCCTGCGTTCCAGCGCGTGCTGATCGAAACCACGGGCCTTGCCGCGCCCGGCCCGGTGATCGCCACCCTCATAGGGGATGCGCAATTGCGCCAGGTCTTCAGGCCCGCCCATGTCGCCACCGTGGTCGATGCCCTGCACGCGGCCACGCATGCGCAGCGGCCCGAATGGCAGGCCCAGGTCGCCGCCGCCGACCGGCTGTACCTGAGCAAGACCGACCTGGCCCGGCCGCAGGACGCCGAGGCGCTGCGCGCGCAGCTTGCCAGGCTCAATCCGCTGGCCGTGCTCGGCAACAGCCGCCAGGCGCAGCCGGCCTGGCAGGAGCAGCCCGTGCAGGAGAGCAGTTGGCTGGCACGCGCCATTGCAGGCACGCCTCGCAGCCGCAAGGGCCAGGAGCCGCACGGCAGCATCCAGGCCTTCTGCCTGGAACTCGACGGCCCCGTGGACTGGTGTGCGCTGACGCTGTGGCTGACCTGGCTGCTGCACCGCCATGGCGAGCGGGTGCTGCGGCTCAAGGGGCTCGTGGCCGTGGCCGCCGAAGGATGGCCGCAGGGGCAGCCGACGGTGCTGCACGGCATGGGCCATCTGATGCATGCGCCCGAGCATCTGGCCGAATGGCCCGGTGGCGACGGCCGCTCGCGCCTGGTCTTCATCGCCTCGGGGCTCAACGGGCAGCAGGTGGACGACTCCTGGCAGTCGTTCCAGCGTTTCTTCGCGCAGGACAATGGGGCGCAACCCGGCGCCGCCCCCGGCCCGGCCGCCTTCCATTGACAAGGAACACCCCATGCGCAAGAACATGCCTGAACTGCGGGTACTGGGCACCTCGGTGACGCTGACCGAGGCCATGCGCCGCCGCGCCGAGCAGGACCTGGGCCTGCGCATCCGCTTCGAGGTGCTCGACGGCTTCGACGCGCAGCGCCAGGCCGTCATGCGCCAGGACAGCTTCGATCTCTACGACCAATGGTTCCACAGCCTGGACTGCCTGTGGCCGACAGGGGCGCTGCAACCCATAGACATCGGCAGGCTGGCGCATTGGGACGAGGTCAACGCCCTGCCCAAGACCGGGCGCATCACGCCGCAGGCGGCCCTGGGCGCGGGCTGCAACCCGGCCATGCGCCTGTACGTGCAGGCCGATGGCACCCTGGGCGGCACGCCCGCATCGCGCATTAGCATGCTGCCGCTGACGCACAACGCCGACAGCTTCGTCTACCTGCCCGCCGCCGTGCCAGAGCTGTTCGCGCAGACCGAGGAGAGCTGGTCGTGGCTGCTGTCTCCCGCCTGCCGTGGCCGTGCGGCCCTGCAGGCGGATGCGGCCATCGGCGCGCTGGATGCGGCCCTGGCCCTGCAGGCCGGCGGCGACATGCGTTTTGGCGACATCAGCAACCTGGGACTGGAGGAGATCGACCAGATGATGGCCCTGCTGCTGCAGCGGCAGGAGTCGGAGCAGTTCCGGGGCTTCTGGGGCAACTACGCCGATGCGGCGCGGCTGATGATCGATGCCGGCGTCGCCATACAAAGCCACTGGTCGCCGGCCATCGCCCACTACCGCGCGGCGGGACTGGACTACCGGCTGGCCTGCCCGCGCGAAGGCTACCGGGCCTGGTACGGCGGCCTGGGCATCTCCAGCCAGGCCAGGGGCGACACGCTGGATGCCGCCTACCGCTACCTGAACTGGTGGCAGTCCGGCTGGCCCGGTGCGGCGATGGCACGGCAGGGCTACTACATCTCCAACCCGCTGCGCAGCCGCGAGCACCTGCGCGCCAGCGAATGGGACTACTGGTACGCCGGCCTGCCTGCCGCCGAGGACCTGCGGGGCACCGACGGACAGATCTTGATCCCGCGCGGCAGTGTGCGCGACGGCGGCTCCTACGAGCAGCGCCTGGGCCACATCGCCGTCTGGAACACCGTCATGGACGAGCACAACTACCTGGTGCGCCAATGGGCCACGCTGCTGCGCCGCGCCCGCCCCTTATAGTCCTGCCGGATACCGGCCCCCTTTGCGGCGGCCAGTGCACAGGTACATGCAGATGAAGCAGGAATGACAAGAGCCACCCCAGCACCCACGCAGCTTGCCCGCGACGAGGAAGCAGGCCCCGGCGAATCCGGTGAATCCGGCGATCCCGGCGAACGCCGGCTGCGCTATGAACTGATACGCCAGCGCCTGCGCGGGGCCATCGTCGAGCAGCGGATCGAGCCCGGCCTGGTGCTGCTGGAGGGGCCGGTGGCCAAGGTCTTCGGCACCAGCCGCATACCCGTGCGCAAGGCCTTCGAGCTGCTGCATGCCGAAGGGCTGCTGTGCACCTTCGACGGACGCGGCTACCTGGTGGCCCGGCCCGGGCAGGCCGTGCAGCCCCAGCGCCTGCCGCTGGACGCGCGGGCCCTGGGCCTGGAGGAGGGCAACGCCACCATCCACATCCCCTCGGAAAGCGAGCGCATCCACGACGAGCTGGAGCAGACCATCTCCATCGCCATGATCTTCGGGCGCTTCCAGATCGACGAAAGCGCGGCCATGGAGCACTTCAACGTGAACCGCGTGGCCCTGCGCGAGGTGCTGAGCCGGCTCGTGGACCGGGGACTGGTGGACAAGAGCACCTATGCCTCCTGGCGCGTGGCGGCGTTGACGGCACGCGCGGTGAACCAGGACTTCGAGCTGCTGGCGCTGCTGGCGCCCGCGGCGCTGCGCGAAAGCGGCCCGCGCCTGGACAGGGACATGCTCGCTGACCTGCGCCGCCGCCTGCACGCCCCTACCGCACCGCAAGCTCAGGAGCTTTTGCGGCTGGAGCAGCACCTGCACGGCGCCTTGCTGGCACGGCATCCCAACCACAAGCTGGTGGGCATGCTGCAGCAGTGCCAGATGCCGTGGCTGATCCACAGCACCTTTGACCGCATGTTCCCGCAGTCGCCCAACCCGCCCCTGCTTGAGAACTGCCGCCAGGTCATCGACGCCCTGTGGGATGGTGAGTACGAGCGGGCCGCGCAGGCGCTGCAGGACTACCTTGCCCAGGCACGCAAGCGCGCCCAGCTGCAGCTCAAGGTCCTGTCCGTGCTGCCCGAGGCGCAGCTGCCGGCCTATCTGGTGCGGCAGTCGTGACCCCCTGAGGGACGCATCGGGCCAGGCAGGGCCGGGGCGGACAAGACTGCGACCGGTGCGCCTGGTTGCATGTGCAACCACCGGTTTGCGCCGGGTTCACCGGGCGTTTACGCAAGCGCGGCATATTGGGCGGCCGAAGGGAACCGCAGGAACCCACAGGTACCGAAGGACCGCACCGAAAGACCGCACCGATGAATGCCCTGCGCATCAGCACCACCGTCTTCACCGAAGCCAGATTCTGGAGCCTGGTGGTTTTCTCGGTCGTTCTTCCCTGCGCCATCTACGCCGCCCTGCTGGCCAAGCGCAGCATCTCGCGCACCACGGTGCTGCTGTTCGGGCTGGCCCTGGTGGCCATGGCGGGGGTGGATGTCTACCTGCTGCAAAGCCTGGCCTCGGCGGCCAAGGCGACGCCTTCGCTGTCCGACAACACCCTCTTCGTCTCCGAGCTGTCCACGGCGCTGTACCTGCTGCCGGCCATGATTGGCGGCATCGGCGTGAACATGACCTCGCATGTGCTGATACAGCACCTGTTCGATGCGGAGCGCCGCTTCGACAGCAACCGCCACAACGAGAACACCTGAGCTGCGCCGGGCTCAGCCCATCACGTCCTCGGAGAAAAGCTGCCAGCGCCCGCCCGTCTTGCGCCAGTACTGGCGCAGCGGCAGGCCTTCGGCAAAGGACTTGCTGCTGGCGCGCAGGTTGACCACGCGGATCTCGCCCTTGGCGTCCTTCCAGGAATAGATGGACAGGTCCTGCAGCGTCACGCCGGGGCGGTTGAGGTAGGCGGCCAGCCGCTCCTGTGATGTGCGCGAGGCCGGCGACTGCAGCAGGTCGGGCGCGTAGAGGGCGGCCAGCTTGCGCGGGTCCGCACCGTTCCAGGCGCTCTTCCAGTCGTCGATGACGCGCACGAAGGCGTCTGCCGCCTTCTGCTGGGCCTGGGCCTTGGGGGCCACCCATTGCAGCTTTTCGCGGATCAGCACCGGCGTCTGCCGGTCCACGGTCTGCATGAGCAAGGTGAGATCGGGGTTGGCCAGCACCAGGCAGCCATCGCTGGCCTCGGGCGCCCGCGAGAACTGGTCGGGCGGCGAGCCATGCAGCCAGATGCCGCTGCCCGAGCGGCCCACGGCCTTGTCCCAGTCATTGGGAAAGTTCACCGTGAGCGCACCCTTGCCATAGAACTCCGGCAGACGGGGCCCGGGGATGTGGCGGCCCACGAAGTAGATGCCCAGCGGCGTGCGCTGGTCGCCTTCCTGCCATTTGTCGGTGCCCAGCTTGCCCACGGAGACATAGAAGTCCCCCAGCAGCCGCAGCCCGCCTGCCTCATGGGCGAACAGGTACAGCCGCGACTTGCTGGCGTCGATGGCAATGGCATGCCGCACGGATGCGCCCAGCATCAAAAACTCGCCGGGAACGGAACCCGCAGGCGGCGCGCCGCTGTCCGCCTGCAGGCGGCGCTTGAGTTCGTTTTGCAGATCCTGCAGCTGGGCCTGCGCGGGACTGGCCGGACCCTCGAGCCGTGTGACGCTGCCCACGGACAGGTTGTGCCGCACCAGCACGCCCTGGCCCGGATGGCTGGGGGCGGCGGACGCAGCCACGGGCGTGCCCGCCAGCACCTCGCCGGCACGGCCGGTCTTGAAGCGCAGCAGGTCTGCATACACCAGCTGGGCTGCGCGGAAATTGGGGACTTCGGCGGTGAGATCGGCGGCCGCCTTCAGGGCGCCATCCAGATCCCGCTGCTCCACCTGGCGGATGATGGCCAGCAGGCGGGCCTCCGCCTGGCTTTGCGAGCCGGCCGCCGCCTTGGCCTGGCCTGCCGTGGCAGCAGCGCCGCCTGCCGTGGCCGCCACCGCAGCAGCGGCCACGGCCGTCTTGCCCGACGCCGAGCGCAGCCTGGCTGCGCCGGCCTTGCCGGTCTTGCTGGTCTTGCCCGTTGCGGGCTTGGCGGATGCCGTCTTGGAGGCCTTGGCCGGCTTGGCGTAGGCCGCCGTGCCGAACGACATCGTGGACAGAGCGGCCAGCAGCACGGCCACGCCGGCGGCCCGCGCATGCAGGCGCAGCAAGCCGGCGGATGACCGTGCCAGGGGGCGCGCTCTTTCAGGCATCAGGAACCGGTTCCTTCGTGGGTGATGCGCCATTGTCCCTTTTCGCGCTGCATGCGCAGGGTCTTGCGGGTCGTGGTCTTGAGCGCGCCCGATGCGTAGTACTGGCGGAACTGGGCCGTGGCCTTGTCGCCGTCCACCGTCACCTTGAGGTCGCGCACGGTGACGACGATGGTGGTGCGTCCGACAATGCGCTGGCGGCGCTGTTCCTTCCACTTGGCCAGGCTGCTGCCATCGGCCGGGGAGAAGTGGTCGCTGTAGGCGTCCAGGTAGCGGTCCATGTCCTGTCCGGCCCAGGCGGTGGACCAGGCCTTGACGGCGGCCTCCACTTCCTGCGCTGCGGCCGACTGGGCCGCCTTCTTCTCGTCGACGGCAGGCGCTGCCTTGGCGGGCTCGGCGGCGGCCACAGCGGCGGCGGCAGGGGCCGCAGCGGTGGTGGTCACGGCGGCGGCCTTGGCCGCAGCCTGCCTGGCTTCCTCGGCAGCGCGCGCCTTGTCCTGTGCGGCCTGGGCAGCCTTCTCCTGGGCCAGCCTGGTCTCGGCGGCCTTGGCTTCCGCTGCCTTGGCCTGGGCCAGCTTGGCCTCCGCTGCCTTGGCCTCTGCGGCCTTGGCTTCCGCCGCCTTGGCTTCTGCGGCCTTGGCCTGCGCTGCCTTGGCATCGGCGGCCTTCACTTCAGCGGCCTTGAATTCGGCGGCCTTGGCCTCTGCCGCCTTGGTCTCGGCGGCGCGGGCCTCGGCCAGCTTGGCGTCGGATTCGCGGGCCTTGGCATCGGCCGCCTTGGCATCGGCGACCTTGGTCGAGGCAGCTGCAGCCTGGACCGTCTTGCCCTGGGCGCCACCTTGCTTGGGGAAGATCTGCGTGATCAGGGCCAGCTTGGGCTGGATGGCCTGGCGCGATCCGTCCAGCTGCAAGGCCTTGGCATAGGCATCGCTGGCCATGCGCGCATACAGGTCGCCCAGGTTCTCATGCGCCGTGGCGTAGCTGGGGTTGGTGCGAATGGCCTGCTCCAGCACTTCCGAGGCCTTGCGTTCCTGGCCTTCGGCAGCGTACAGCACGGCCAGGTTGTTGTAGGGCTCGGGCAGGCTGGGGTAGTCACGGGTCAACGCCGTGAAGATCTTGATGGCCTGGGCGTTCTGGCGCTGCTCCGCGGCGATCACGCCCTGCAGAAAGCGCATCTGCACATCGGCCGGGTTTTGCTTGAGGTAGGCCTCGGCCTGCTTGGCGGCCTGGGGCGCCTTGCCCTGCTCCAGCAGCCGTGAGACCTCGTCCACCGCCTCCTGCGATGCATGGGCAAACGCCCCGCACAAAGCCGCCCCCAGACTGAAGGCGGCAATGGCCACGGGCCGGGCTATCCGCAAATAGGTACGACCCGGCACTCGCGACGGAACTCTGGACGAAATCAGCATATGGGCGCTCTCTACGCAATGAAAGTTGGAAGACGGGCCTGTTCGCTTTTGGGCTTACTGCATGCGCCGATACACGCCTGCAGCCAAAAGCCAGCGATTTTATAGGCGAAAGCCATCTTGCCCCGCTGCATGGGCCCGCGAGTCAAGGGCCATGAAACATGGCGCGGCACCGGCGCCCGAGTAACGGAGCAGACCCGGCAGCGTTACGTAACGTGTGCCGTAACAGACCCTTGATGAGACATTGTGATCAATAGATAAATCCATACAAATCAATATCTTAGGATGATTCCTAGGCCATCCGGACCTGCAGCGTGCACGTGGCATGCATGTTGCACAAAAGGGCTCGACAGATTTTTCACGGCTTCCAAGCCACCGTCTGACCTTGTCGTCTCAACCCTTGTCTGGAGAGAGTAAATGACCGCCCAATCGATGCAGCCCACCGGCAACACCACCGTCAGCCCCGTGCAGTTCGGTGACCCGCAGCCCTCCAGCGTTGTGCTTGCGCAGCTCAATACGTCGAACATGCAGCCCGGCGCAGCCGCAGCGGTCATGCCCCGGGGCACGCCTCCCGCCACGCTGTCCCAGGTCAGCCCGGGCGTGCAGATCGTGCGCAATGGGGAAACCCTGATGGCCCAGCCGGGCAGTGCCCTGCAGGTCGGCGACAAGATCATCGTGCCCGCCGATGGCAGCGCCAAGGCGCTGTTCCAGGGCAAGGACGGCCAGACCCTGGTCGGCACCTTCGAGGGCGGCACCCAGGCCACGCTGGCCCAGCGCGAGGGTGATGGCGCAGGCGCCATGGTGCTGGACCTGGCATCTGGCAACGTCCAGGTGGCGCCCGCCAGTGACGGTGACGCCGTGGGCCTGATCGTGACCAAGGAAAGCGCCGCAGCCGCAGCCGGCGGCTCCGTGCTCAGCGACTTCCTGCTGGCCGGCCTGATCGGCGCGGGCGGCGTGGGCCTGATCGCCGCAGCCAGCAACGACGACGACGACCCAGCCCCCCCGGTGCCGACCGATCCCACGAATCCGACCAACCCCACGGATCCCACGAATCCGACCAATCCCACGAACCCGACCAACCCGACCAATCCGACGGATCCCACCAACCCGACGAATCCTACGAATCCTACGAATCCCACGGATCCGACGAACCCTACGAACCCTACGAACCCCACCAATCCTACGAACCCCACCAATCCGACCAATCCCACGGATCCCACGAACCCGACCAATCCTACGAACCCGACCAATCCGACCAACCCCACGGATCCCACGAACCCGACCAACCCCACGAACCCGACCAATCCGACCAACCCCACGGATCCCACGAACCCGACCAACCCCACGAATCCGACCAATCCGACCAATCCCACGGATCCCACGAACCCGACCAACCCCACGAATCCGACCAATCCGACCAACCCCACGGATCCCACGAACCCGACCAACCCTACGAACCCCACCAATCCGACCAACCCCACGGATCCCACGAACCCGACCAATCCTACGAACCCCACCAATCCGACCAACCCCACGGATCCCACCAACCCGACCAACCCCACCAATCCCACGGACCCGACGAACCCGACCAATCCGACCAATCCCACGGACCCCACCAATCCGACGGATCCCACGGACGGCCACGGCCTGATCACCTCCGTGCAGGACGTGGTGGGTGCGCTGTCCGGTGGCACGGTCGCCGGCCCGGTGGGCAACCTGATCGATACGCTGGTCAATCCCGGCAGCGGCACGCTGTCCGGGGTGACAGGCCTGCTGGAGAGCCTGACCAGCACCAATGGCGGGCCGCTGGGCGTGCTCACCGAGCTGGTGGACGGCCTGGTCAACATCCAGAACCAGGGCCTGGAGCCCCTGATCAGCACGCTCAATGAGCTGCTCAAGGGCCTGGATGAAGCGGGCTCCGGCGGCTCCATCGGCACGGTAGTGGACAACGTGCTCGGCGGCCTGCTCGACGAAGACGGTGCGCTGGGCGGCCTGCTCGCCGGCGTGGGTGGCCTGCTGGGCGGCCTGGTGGGCGGCGGAACGGGCAACCCGCCCGGCACGCCTGACAGCGGGGTGGTCACGTCCGTGCAGGACGTCGTGGACGGCCTGCTGGGCGGCACGGTGGCAGCGCCTGTGGGCCAGTTGCTGGACGCCCTGGCCAATCCCACGGACGGACTGCTGTCCACCGTGACCGGCGCGCTGGAGAACCTGACCAATGTCGAGGGCGGCCCCCTGGGTGTGCTGACCGAACTGGTCAACGGCCTCACCCAGGTGGACGGCGAAGGCCTGGCCCCGGTGATCGGCACGCTCAACGAGCTGATTGCCGGCCTGGGCAACGGCCTGGACGAAGATGGGCTCGGCGGACTGGTCGGCAGCCTGCTGGGTGGATTGGTGCCCGGCGGCGGCACGGGTGGCGGCACGGGAGAAGGCCTGGTCACCACGGTCCAGGACGTGGTGGACGGCCTGCTCGGCGGCACCGTCGCAGCCCCTGTGGGCCAACTGCTGGACGCGCTGGCCAATCCCACCGATGGAACGGCCTCGGTCGTCACCGGCCTGCTGGAAGGCCTGACCAGCGTGGACGGTGGCCCCCTGGGCGTGCTGACCGAACTGGTCAACGGCCTGACCCAGGTGGACGGCCAGGCCCTGCAGCCGGTGATCGGCACCCTCAACGGCCTGATTGCCGGCCTGGGCAGCGGCCTGGGTGAAGGCGGCATCGGTGAACTGGTCGACGGCCTGCTGGGCGGCCTGATCCCGGGCGGCACGGGAGGCGGCAGCGGTGACGGCCTGGTCACCACGGTCCAGGACGTGGTGGACGGCCTGCTCGGCGGCACCGTCGCAGCCCCTGTGGGCCAACTGCTGGACGCGCTGGCCAATCCCACCGATGGAACGGCCTCGGTCGTCACCGGCCTGCTGGAAGGCCTGACCAGCGTGGACGGTGGCCCCCTGGGCGTGCTGACCGAACTGGTCAACGGCCTGACCCAGGTGGACGGCCAGGCCCTGCAGCCGGTGATCGGCACCCTCAACGGCCTGATTGCCGGCCTGGGCAGCGGCCTGGGTGAAGGCGGCATCGGTGAACTGGTCGACGGCCTGCTGGGCGGCCTGATCCCGGGCGGCACGGGAGGCGGCAGCGGTGACGGCCTGGTCACCACGGTCCAGGACGTGGTGGACGGCCTGCTCGGCGGCACCGTCGCAGCCCCTGTGGGCCAACTGCTGGACGCGCTGGCCAATCCCACCGATGGAACGGCCTCGGTCGTCACCGGCCTGCTGGAAGGCCTGACCAGCGTGGACGGCGGCCCCCTGGGCGTGCTGACCGAACTGGTCAATGGCCTGACCCAGGTCGATGGCCAGGCACTGCAGCCCGTGATCGGAACCCTCAACGGCCTGATTGCCGGCCTGGGCAGCGGCCTGGGTGAAGGCGGCATCGGCGAGCTGGTCAGCGGCCTGCTGGGCGGTGACAGTGGCCTGCTGGGTGGCGTCCTTGGCGACGACGGCCTGGTCGGCGGCCTGCTCGGCGGTGACGGCGGCCTGCTGGGTGGCGTGCTTGGCGAAGACGGCCTGGTCGGCGGCCTGCTGGGCGGCCTGGTTCCGGGCGGCGGCACAGGCAGCGGCGACGGCCTTGTCACCACGGTGCAGAACACCGTTGGCGACCTGCTCGGCGGCACGGCCGGAGCGCCTGTGGGCCAGGTACTGGATGCGCTGATCGACCCCGGCACCGGCGCCCTGTCCGTGGTCACGGGTCTGGTGGAAGGCGTGACCCAGGTCAACGGCGGTCCGCTGGGTGTGGTGACGGACCTGGCCAACGGCCTCACGCAGGTCCCGGGCCAGGCACTGCAGCCGGTGATCGGCACCGTCAATGGCGTGCTGGCCGGTCTGACGGGAGGCGACGGCCTGCTGGGCGGCGTGGTCGGCGGTGACGGCGGCCTGCTGGGCGGCGTGCTCGGCGACGACGGCCTGGTCGGTGGCCTGCTGGGCGGTGACGGCGGCTTGCTGGGTGGCGTGCTTGGCGAGGACGGCTTGGTCGGCGGGCTGCTGGGCGGCCTGGTTCCGGGTGGCGG